>Ga0209202_1000650_pt1 | contig 25551 bp, 29 predicted proteins | sample AD_UKC032_MetaG_FD_184416 | JGI IMG/M metagenome (GOLD analysis project Ga0209202, IMG submission 184416) | Active sludge microbial communities of municipal wastewater-treating anaerobic digesters from USA - AD_UKC032_MetaG (SPAdes) (version 2) | ecosystem: Engineered > Bioreactor > Anaerobic >... | reverse complement strand
AATTTCTTTAATGTAGTTTTCTGCAGTTTGTTTCTTTGGTGTTTTCATAATAATTCAAATTTAAGGATTTTGAAAACACTCTCTTAGTTTTTGTCTAAATCAGTACACTTTTTGCTGACGATTTACAAAGGGTTAAAAGACCAAAGAAGTTTGTATAATAAATACTTCGCTAATAAACATTCGGAACAGGATATATTTTTAGCACATACATTAGCGAACAAGTTGCTTAAAGAAAAAGGGAAGAAAATGATTGATTATATTTTTACCCTGCCGGAACTACCTTTTAAAACAGATCAATTTAATATATTATTTTCTACCTTAGACAAAATACGTACTGAAGGGAAAAATGATAATCCTATTTTGAGACTAAATATTTCTAACGAAAATAATCAAAGGGAAGAAATTGAATTTTCTTTTTATTCTATTGATGGGACTAAGTATATAAATCAAATTAATGTAAAAAATAAATCAACGAGAGCTGACATTTTTTCAGTCACTAGAACCGGAAAAGTGCTACCAAAAGAAAATAAAGTGTCTAAAAGTAATAATTTTAATATAACACCTGTACTTCAATTTTTTTATTCGTTAACTGAATCAAGTGATGGTTTTAAAGAAGCTGTTATTTCATATGGTAAAGAATCTGGCAAATGCAGTGTTTGTGGAAGAAAACTAGAAGATGAAAAATCAATTTTAATGGGTATTGGTCCTGTTTGTGCTGGTTATTTAAAATAGTTAACTTCAGTCAATCCTTAAATAATTATCTAATAATTGTTGAAGAACTGTAACTAAAAAAAAATCTAATACAAAATAAAAATCCTTTTTTTCTTGCACAATTCAATTTTTTTCTTTACTTCTGTACCCAGTATCAAGATAGCCAATGGCTAACCAACCGATCAGCTCACGAAACGGTGGTTTTAATCTGAACTTGATTCAGATTCAGATGCGGAACAGTCGTTCAAATGTGTTGAGAAACCACAATTCTTATCAACATTTCACGGCGTAACAAAAGTGTAATTTTTAATTTGTTATGTTATGAATACTAAATTTTTAAGCGTTTCTATGAATACAAAAGAAACCATCACTTTACCGGCTAATATAATCGAGGTAGAGCAAACAACGATAGTAGTACAACAACTGCTGCAAGACCATCCAAAAACTATTTTTATTAAGTTGAAACACCAGCAATTAAATACACTGTTAGTTTTAACCAATGTAGCTCCCTACGAACTTTGGTATTTTAATGAAAAGGAGGAATTTACCGGAAAAAGTGCATGTCTGCAAAACGGGAATACTCCATTTCAAATAATAACACAAGCACGTTGTGTGGCGTTGGTCCCGGTTGGCATTCAGTATACTTTAGTGTCAATGAATAATACGAAGGATAAAAAATTTACTTTATCAGAAACCTACCTGCCAAAATCAGAGTCGTACGCAATCGAAAGAGCGAATTGGACTTTGTCATTATTTAATGTAACAGATAAGGAACTGATTGATACGTATAATAATGAAACTCAAAAAAAGGGTTGGATACAAGCCAGAAGTTATTACCTAAAATGTTTACAGGAAGAAATCAAAAATCGATCGTTTAATAGTAAGATACTTTTTGGGTTCAATACCAAGGGAACGATCGTTACTTTTAGTTTAAAAAACAAAGTCCAATTAGTAAATAATACGTTAGAATTTAATATATAATGCGATGAACATTACGACTACTACTAAATCGTGTAAAACCTTTTCAGCACAAGTGACAATTGGGTTGAAAAAAAATTACACAACCGAAATAATACCGATTAATCGCTTCAAAGAGGAATTAGTAAAAACGCTGAAAACTATTCTGGAAAAATACAAGGTTGAATTGAGTACCAAAATAAGACAATGTGAAATTATCTTTCTAGGTCAAGAGGAACCATCAATCGAACTAGAATTTATTCAGTATCCAAAATTTCCACAAGAAGAAAAAGTACTAAAAAAGGCAATTAGTGAATTAACCAAAATGATGATGATAAAACTCGAACAAAATAGGGTGGTAATGGTGTTTAGTGAGGAAACAATTATGTTAGAGCAATCCGAGGCAATTGACCCGAACATTCAGTTATAAAGCATTGTTACAAATGAAAAATTTAATCCTGCACATTCCGCACTCATCAACAAGAATTCCTTCGAGAGAAGGATATTGCATAACCGATGAAATGCTTGAGAAAGAAATCCTAAAACTAACCGATTGGTATACCGACGACTTATTTGAAAACGATTGGGATGTTAGCATTAAAGCCCCATTTTCGCGAATATTTTGTGACACTGAACGTTTTTCGGAGGATAGTCAGGAAGTAATGGCAAAATTTGGGATGGGTGTTTTATATGAAAAAACAGATGCCGGGAATCCATTAAGAAACCTAAACCCGGAATTACGGAAACATATTCTGGACAATTACTATGAAAATCACCATAGTCAGCTTTCGGAGTGTGTAAAAATACATCTGGAACAGTTTGGTAGAGCTACAATAGTAGATTGCCATTCATTTCCGGACAAGCCATTGACCAGAGCTTTAGACAAATCCTCTTTTCGACCGGATTTCAATATTGGTACAGATGCTTTTCATACCTCTAAGAAATTGATTGCAGTTGCCATAGAATTTTTTAAAGAAAAAGGATATTCATTAGGAATTGATAGGCCTTATGAAGGAACCATCGTACCGATGAATTATTATAAAAAGGATAAAAACGTACAATCGATAATGTTGGAAATAAACAGAAGATTGTATTTACAAGAACCATCCAAGGAAAAATCAGTTCACTATCAAAAAACAAAACAAGTGGTGCAAGAGTTTTTGAACCTAATTAGAAAAATACAAGGACAAAAAAGAAGCTAGTTAGCATCATATAAATGGACAGACCAACTGAATTTTAATTCTATCAAACGCGTAAAAACAACAAAAAGATGAGCAATACTAAAATGACGTTAGACAAAGAATACTTCTCCATCAAGATGACCGAAGAGTTCTTAAAAGACCTCGAGTTAGCATGTAAAACAATGGAACTTGATCTTTTTACCAAGCTTTTTACCAAATATGACTTGTCATTTGTAGAAGATTATAAAGATATTTTAGAAATGATTACTAGTAAGATGACCGGCTGGAAAAGGCCACAGCTAGGAACTGAACTTTTAAACATGACCCAGTTTGATTCCAAATGCTTGTTTTGCGAATTTGGAAAAAAAGTAAAAGTGTATAAATGGACCTACCAACACAAAAAGAACCCAATACCTCAAAATAGTAGGATATTCGCCTGTCAAATTGCATTCTATTTTGGCTTTGAAGAAAAGCAGCTCACTGAGTTCGGAGTGTGCAGGGGGTATTTGGATAAAAGCGACATGGAACAACTGAATGCTGAATAGCGGAAACATTTTTAGGTATAAAGTAGAAACACAAAGATGATGAATACATTAATCGAAGAAAAAATAGAGATTGCCCACGAACTTCTGGAGCAAGGTCAAGTGCAAGAAGAAAAACAAGTAGTGGTTCATTGCTCTGTTATAGGCTTACCAAACCTTCATTCTGTTCGAGTGTGGCCGACAATTTATATCATTCCTAAAGGGAGTAATACAAGAAGCAAGTTACTGCATCATTTCAATATTGTGCTCTATCCGGAATGGCAAATGATTGGACCTACCGGAAGACATCATTTCACCTTGATTTTTGAAGGACTACCTGCCGACTGTAAATGGTTTGATATCGTAGAAATCATCCCGGAATCTGGTGCCTTTGAGGCAAGAAATATCGCGAGAAATGAAGCAGATGTGTATCAAGTTTCTTTTTAAAGACTAAAATCTTCATTTCTTTTTATAGAAAAAACTAGAGCTAGTAGTGGTTGACAGGGATGTTGTATTCAGAAGCTTAAAAACTAAACTTAATAAAATGAAAGCACTATTTATTTTCTTATTTCTCATTGCTAGTGCGAAACTAGCTTTATATGCTTTTTCTAAATCAAAAAAGCAGAAGGCCAAAAAAAGAAAAATACAGCAGGCTATAATAGATGAAAAAAATCAAAAAAAGGCTATTCCGGCTGTTACAAGCCAAAACAAATGGCTACATCCCACTGATTCTTTAGGAAAATTGGAAAAAGGGGTAGTTCATGAAGCTACAACTTATGTTTATGAAGACGGAAAAGATGGAAGTATTGATTTTGAGATTCGTAGTAAAACGGAATAAGGTTGTATTGAACAACTTGTAGTAAGTTGATTAATTCTCATATTTTTTAATAATCACACTTTGAAAGGATATAAATCATTCTGTAAACTGCTTTTCATTTTGAAGCTTTTACGGTTTTCCGTAATCCTATTTAATTTACGAATGGTATTTTTGAATAAATAAGAATATTTTTCTATTTTTAAGGAGCCAATCGCTCGGGCATTTTAATAAACCATGTTCCTGCTTTCGCTCATATCTTGCCGCAAGCGTCAAGGATAACCGCTCAATCAGGGCTAGAACCAATCGTAATGAATAGAAAACAATGAAAAACATTTTAATTTCAATCTTCACATTTCTTTCAGTTACGGTTTCCACTTCACAAACAATTTTAACCTAAAAAGTAATTCAATAATAAACATAAAATTTAAAAATGAACGATTTAAATATTTGGAAAGAGAACACTCAAAAAGTGTATGAAATTTATAATCAAAAAATAATTGAGAATAATGTGGCTAGAGATAAATTTCATGGTTTCAAAGTGTGGTACAGCCCTTTTATTTTAGAACCCAAAATATTGATAATTGGAATTAATCCGGGTATTGGTGAACAAACACCAGACAAGAAAATTAATTTTAAGGAATCATTGGAATTTGAATATTTACCAGATATTCCAAAATACACATTGGCTAATGAAATAAAGACAGTTTTTAGTGAGGCCGGTTTATTAGAAGTGTTGCAAAAACAAACGGTTAAAACCAATTATTATCATATAATTTCTAAGAAACAAAGTGATATAAAATACGGTTTAGAATCAATAGACAAAAATCTATATCATCAATATGAAAAAGATACCAAAGAAATTATAATAGAATTAATTTCAATTGTAAAACCAAAGTATATTGTGTGTGAAGGGAAATCAATCTACGATAGAGTTATCAATTTATTTGATGCTAAAGAAAAATCCATTTGGCAAAATGACTCAGGTTTTACAATAATTAATAACCCGGAAATCATGGTTTTTGGATGCAGTAGAAGAATGAGCAGAATAAAAAACAAAACAGTGTTTTCAAATTTATTACGAGAGAAAATGCTATAATCTTAAAAATGAGATATTTTTAATTAAATATTTCAAAACGACACCTTTTGTCATCCCACTTAATTACTTTTGAACCAAAGAAACATCAAAATGGCAAAAAGGGAATACATACAACGACATTTATTAATTATAAAAAAGCTTAGAAATTCGCCTTCAACGTTTGAAAATCTACAAAAATACCTGGTAGTTCAGCAAGAGTTAACGGGCGATAATTTCACCATGTCACAACGTACGTTCCAACGGGATGTCAAAGAAATTTATACCATCTATGGGATTGAAATAACGTATAATAAAAAAGAAGGGTGGTACGAAATTAAGGAGGAAGAGGAGGATAAACCATTTGAACGTATAATTGAAGCGTTTGAAATGTTGAGTGCGTTAAACTTTTCTAATCGAGTTTCCGCTAATTTAATTGTTGAAAAAAGAGCCACCAAAGGAACGGAACACATGCATGGAATTCTGCATGCCATTGAAAATAAGGTGCTGATTAAAATCCAACACCAGAGTTTTTGGAAAGAAGAGAAAGAAATAAGAACGCTGCAACCCATAGCAATTAAAGAAGCCAAGAATAGATGGTATCTAATTTGTTTGGACACAGACTTAAACGAAATTAGAAATTTTGGTTTAGACAGAATTGTGAATCTCGAAATCACATCACAAAAATTCAAACAGGTAGCGTATGATGTGGCAAAGGAGTACCGGCATGCGTTCGGAATTGAAACGTATGAACCGGCTACTAAAATTGTTTTAAATTTTAATGCATTTCAAGCAAAATACATAAAAACGCTACCGCTACACCATTCTCAAACCATTGTATGGGAAAATGACGAAAGGTGTCAAGTGGAATACTTCATGCACCCCACACACGATTTCATCATGGAAATCATGAAATATGGAGAAACTGTAAAAGTAGAAGAACCAACGGAATTGAAAGAAAACATAAAAAACCGAATCCTGGAAATGGTAAAAATATATGAAAACTAACGACTCCTTTACCGCCATTGATTTCGAAACCGCACAGGGCTACCGCTGGAGTATTTGTCAAGTAGGCATCGTACGGGTGGAAAACGGAAAAATAATCGAGGAGGTGGACCTGTTGGTGCAACCGCCGAATAATTATTATTGGGATCGGTTTACAGAAATTCACGGGATTGCGGCTCACCATACCGCCAAATCACCAACATTCAATCAGATTTGGCACCAGATAAAACCTTTTATCGAAAATCAAAAGGTCATTGCCCACAACGGCTTTGGTTTTGACTTTCCGGTACTCAGTAAAACACTGGAATATTATGAAATGCCAACACCGGAATATACTAAATTTTGCACCTATAAATTGTATAAATCCAATTTGGCTAACCTGTGCAAAGAATATAACATTCCCTTGAACCACCACGATGCCTTGAGCGATGCGAGGGCGTGTGCCAAACTTTTTTTAATGCATCTAAACAAATAAATAGAAACCATGGTCAACTTAAAAAATTTATTAAATCAAGTTTCAATCATCCAAAAACATTTTGATGAGGTGGTATTTGGGAAGGTGAAGTAATTTGTAGTTGGTTAACTTGTTTAAAAATAATAATAATGAAAAATCAATTAGAAACCTTAAATGAGGTAATTAGTAAATTCACTGACGAAGAAAAGGAATTAATGAATAAAAATCGTTTTCCTTATATTTTTTCAAAAGCATGGGTATATTTAAAAATGGACCCTGAAAAATATTCTAAAAATGATGCTTTTAATCAACCACCACATGATTTTGACGAAGAAGATTTGGAAATTTTGTCAAATGGATGTAAACAAGTGCTTGAGGGTATTGGCTTGTCGAACGAAAATCCTTTTACTGGACTAGATGTATTAGGGTTCAGTGCATTATTTAGATTATTTCATTTTCAGCAAATTGATAGAAAAACGAATCACAATTTTATAATTAATGGTAAAAATGGAGCATTAGATAGTATTACATTTGAACATATTGTCGAAGGTGGTCAAGTAGTATATCATAATTTTTGTGAATACCCAAAGTTTAACTAATTAAGAATCAGAAAATAGTTTGTTTTTTTATTTATTGAATTTTTGAAAATTCTTATACAATGCCTATCAAATCATTATCTAATTAAGCAAACAATTACCCATTTATCAGGAATTCCTTCAAAATAGTATACGGAAACCCCATATTTATCTTTGACCCGAAGATATTGCCCATCAACAAAATAGAGTGCTTGTCCATATTTGTCTTTTTGTCTTATAGTTTGTCCATCAAAATAATATAAAGCAGCACCATATTTGTCTTTTAAGCGAACGGTATTTCCATCCAAAAAATAGAGTGACTGACCGTATTTATTTTTGACTTTAATGTTTTGTCCATCAATGTAAAAAAGAGGTGTTCCGTATTTGTCTTTTGACTTAAAAGTCAAACCATCTACATATGCTGTAGCAATTCCATATTTATCTTTTTGTTTGATGCTTTGTGCATATATTGCTATTTGAAAAAGTAGCAGTACTGTTATTAAAATTGTTTTTCGCATAAATGTTGTATTAATTATTATCGCATGGACTATTTTCAAGATAGCAACCTTTGTTGAACCCTTTTCTGATTTCATTTTCCATATCAATTATTGTAATTGTTTTTCCACCTGGATTTACATTGATTTTCTTTGCGACCAAAAAATCACTATCCAGTAAAACAAAAACAATAAATGAGCTTTCGCTTATTTCATAATATCCATCAAATCTTGGACATTTTCTATCAAAATCTTGCGAAATCATTTGATCATAATAGTACAATGTTATGAAGTTTTCAAATGTAGTAGGATTTAATTTTTTAGCTGTAAACAACACTTTTTCATCATATTTTTTATCTCTAACAACTTTTAAACAATCATAGTAATACGTACAACGATGATTAACTAAATTATCATTATAGTCACTTATTTCATAAGTTTTTAATTCATGTTTATAAGTCCTTAGCACTAATAATTTTATTCTACCTGTGCTTTTGGGGCCAAAGTGTGTGGATAAAAATCCATTAGAAAATCCAATATCAATAGCATCCGAAGTAAATATAGAATACTTTTTACTTTGTGCTTTAAGAGATAGGTTTAAAAACATACTTATACACGTAATCATAAACGTTAACTTTCTCATGAAACATACTAATTAAAGGAAAATAAAAAAAAGTTAGTTATGTTTCATGTTGCTTTTAGTGTATCTATGTATATCTATAAGTAAATAATTTTGATTAATTAGTTAACCAACTAGTATAAATGGTTAATTTTTTAGAGCTAAAATGTCCGAATCGGTTTTTAGTTTTTCGCTAGCATATTGAAACGCAGAGGGGTCATTTTTTATTGCCTCAACAACAATTTCTTTATCATTTTTAAGAGCATCAGAGGCATATTCTAAGACATTCCCATTTTTTTTTACGGACAATAACACCAATTCTTTATCATTTTTAAAGACGTCTGAAACGTTTTTTAGAATAAATTCTGCCCCATAAACATTGGTTATTAAATTTACTAAAAACAGTTTGTCATCTTTTAGACGGTGACTTAGTTTCTGAAAAAAACAACTATCTAAATATTTCCATTTTTCAGGATAATCAAATTCATCCAAAAATCTCCCATTTCCTTTTGCAGCTGCCAAAGCTAATTCTTCGTCATCTCTAAGCCGATCACTAAGACTTTCAAAATTAGTCGCATCACCTAAAACGGCTTGTAATGCCAGCTCCTTATCATCACGTAAAGCATCACTGATATAGCAAAAACCATCTTCTTCTAATTCTAGAGCTTCAAGGACAACTTTTTTGTTATTCAATATTTTTTTGCCAGCAAATCGCATTACACTCTTTTCATAACAAATATGTAAATAAAGCTCATAACTAATATCATTTACATGGTCTTCATTATATTCTTCATCATCAGGCAGAGCATCATCAATCATTTTATTATACATATATTCATAACCAGAATGCTTTAAAGCAAACAATAAAAGGATCTCATCTTCTCTTAGTGCCTCTGGTAAATACTCAAAAAGATACCCACTACAGGATTTCATTAACTCTTTTACAAAATCCACATCATATCTTATCGATTTATCGGCTTCTTTGAAAAGTTTTAAAATATCAAAATTAGTTTTATAGTTGTACCACTTTCTTATTAATGCAGCTCTAATAATATCTTTATCTGCCAAATATTCTTTTGGGAGTGTTTTTAATAAATAGGGGTCTTCTTTTAATTCTGATAGTATTTCTGATTTAGTTTTCATTATTTTTTATGTGTAATTATCAAGAATATTTTTCAAAAATGGTTAAATACCAAATTTTTTCCCAACAAGTCGACCTCTTTCTTTTACCATTTCCTTAGCAAGTGTTCTATAATCATCCTTTCCATTCTCACCAAATAACAAGTGCTTTATATTGTCATACTTAGATTCTATAAATACGGCAACACTTTCTGGGTCGGATAAAATTTTATATCTTGCTAAATTATTATTTTCCAATTCTGCTTTTAATTCTATTTCTAATTGAGTTAAATCCAACTGAAAAATATGGGAATAAACAAAGTATGTACGTGGTAGTCTCATTGCACTTTGGTATTCAAACCAAAATTCGGCAACAAAACACCTTTCGGCATCCATACAATTTTGTGGAAAATTTTTTTTTCCATCAAATTTGTTTGGAGATCCAAAAGTCATATTATCCTCTTCTACAAAAAAAACAGATTGCAGATTACTCTTATTTAGGTTTTGCCCGTTCCAGAAGGGTTCGAACATTTTTAATTCATTTGGTAAATTTTTATTTATGCTCATTTTTATATGATTAAATTGTTTCGATATATAAATTAAATTTATTTTTTGCTACTGTGTAATTTTGTTTTTTAATAATAATATATGTTTACTTACTCATAAATATTTAAAATAATACTTAAAACCCTTGACTTAAATCATAGATGAATATAGATTTGGTCAATTACATTTTTTTATTTTCCATCTTTTAGTCAATATCATTAAAATGAAATTGTAATTAAAATTCTATTTGTCAAACAATTCATTAATTGCCTCTCTCATATTCCTCTATAATTTGTGATGCCTCTTTACGAGGGTATTTTATAATCTTATAATAACCATCATTCCCATGCCACGGTTCAATTTCTTGGAAAGATTTCAATTTTTTTTTTATATCATTATAATACTCTTTGGTTTCAATCCACAAATCATCATCATCAACTGAATATGTCAATCCATTTGCTAATTGCTTTGCTAATTCATACTCTTTTTTTTCACAGTGTTTTATAATAATTGTATGAATAAGTTCCAAATACGTTTTATTTATTTCCTTTCCGTTATAATCTTTTAATTCCACATAAAGTGTTATGAGCTCTTTAGCTACATTTTCTGCCTTATTAAGTTCGTTTTGATTTATCCAATAATTTGTTTCTGAACAAATAATTTTAAAAAAAGCATCGCCTTTTGGATTTGTTCCAGTTTTCTCAGGGATGAAATCGTCACTATACTCATAATCTTTTAAATTTGATGCATATTTCCTCGCCTCCTCAAACTTGTATTTTGATAGACAATCATCCACATTATCACAACCACAATCTGGACAAGGACCACATCCATTAATAAATAGTATACAAACAATTAATAAGAGAAAATATTTCATAAAATACTTTTATTTATTTATTCTACTAGTTGCATCAAAAGGATCCCATTCGCCTAAATGGACAAGTTTACGCAACCAGGGTAGTTTATTATATTCAGCGTCTTTCTTATACTTATCTAGTAATACGCTTTGTCCTTCAATGGCAACTTTAGATTCCAAATCAGCTTTTGTCATATTATATGTGAAGTCTTGTTCCTGTTTGTCTTTTCTTAAATTAAATTCTCTTTCATCTGTCAACCATTTTTGTTTTGCCTTTGGATCCAGTTTTTTTAGATAATCAGTATAGGAGGTTTGAGCCTCTTTAAAGCAAGGTGCATCTGTGGGAATTAAGGCATAATAGGACATTGCAGTTTCATTAAAACCTCCTATTGCACTTTCTTTTCCTAGTTCAGCTTTCATTTTTGATAAAAGCTGATTGCAATTTTCCCCATTATACATCTTAAAATAAGTAGCAATCAAATCGCTAGATGATTGATAGCAATTAATCTCTTTGGGTATCGTTTTTAAAATTAAAATAGAACCTTCATAGTTTTTTTGAGAAGCTTCAGTCTTAGCTTGTTGAAGAATGCTGGAGCAATTAGCTTCATAATAACGAATTGCTTTTTCTTTTCCTTCGGTAAGTAATCGAACAAATTCAGTTTCATTAATACTTGACGACTCCAAACCATTTATAAATGCTTTCAGGGGTGATTCCCCAACTCCTTTAAATACAAATGAAGCAGAACTAAAAATTGTTCCATCTAATAAATTAGCCGTATAAAAAGTTACATTATACTTATTAGCATATAGAGTAGGAGCAGTTGACGTAATATTTTTGGATGTAATATTGATAGCAGGAATTATAACAAAACTGGGATTACTCACACTACCTGCTGCTCCATATTTTGAAACCATATAGTTTATTTTATTTTCAATAATAGCTATGCCTTCTTCACCCAAATCAGGATAAGGCGGCACATAAGGGGTAAAACAAACGCTTCCCCATTCTATATTGGAAACAGATTGCATATCAGGCACATCTTTAGTCAATTGTTCTTTTTTCTCTCTAAGAAGGCTGTCTCGTTCTTGGTCAGATATATCATTTTTCTTTTTTTCAGAGTTTACACAAGAAACTAGAAATACTAACATAGAAACATAAAATATTTTTTTCATAATCTTTTATTTTAATCCCTTAATTACTATATAAGCATCCGCAATTCCTTGTGTTTTATTGACGCAGCTTATTCCACAAGATTTGGATATATCTCGTTTTAAATCGGAAGCAAAATCAAATGCAGTATATTTTTCTCCTGAAGAAGTAAGTGTTTTAATTCTGACATTAGTAAATTTCAACTCCTTATCAGTATTTTTTACGGATTTAAAAGAAGAACGAACGGTGTTATTTTTCAACCAATTATTAACCCAATCATTATAATTTTCAGTACCAAGGCATTCATCACCTAGTTCAAGATTGGCATTTTCATCCGTGTTTATTCGCAAAGTAATTTCAACGCCATTGTCAATAATATCTTCAAATTTATTACTAATCTGTTTTTGAAAATCTGAAATATTTTCATTTAGATCTTTTTGAATTAAAGCTGCTAAAGAGCCACTACCATCTTCATTCCCAATATCCGAACGGGTAATTGTAGCAATATTTTTATTGGTATATACATCTATGGCGGTTAAAATATAAGTTAATATTTTTTTGGGATTTCTACTGGACGGATCTTGTTTGTACTCATAGTCAACTTCTATTATGAAATCGGGTCTTGCAGTGTTTAGAAGTTGGGTTCGAGAATCAGTAGAAATACTTTCCATTGCATCCATTGTTTTTTCATTATTAATTTGTTTCAATTGCTGCTCAAGATTCTCAAGTGGATAATTAGATTTAGAAAAAGCACCTTCGACATTAGCAATGACAAATTTTAATTCTGAATCTTGAACAAAGGACTTTGAGTAATTTCTATCATAAGAAGTGGTTCCTTGATTTTCAATTTCCTCCAAACAATCTAATCTTTTCAGCAAAGCATCAGAGGGGAACACCATCAATGTTGGGTTATACCTATTGACATCTCCTGATGTATGTTCATTAATAGTATTACTTTTTTTACAGGAAACTGTTATTAAAACTGAAAGTAATAACAAGAAAAGACCTTTTCTTAGATTTATTTTTTTAAATCTATTGACTCTTTTATTTTCTAATTCTAATCCCATATTCATTTAATAAATTTAATGATATTAATTGTTTTATAATTTGAAGCTATCGTGTTTCATCCCACATCTACACGGGAATTCTTTAATCGTTTTTTGTACCTCATTACTAATCAAATTTACATTTTTTTTGCAAATAATAAAATCCCACGAAATTGGTGGTTTACTAAATTTGTTATATAAATCACTAATAATAAACTTGATATAGGATATGTTACCTCTTGTATACTTTTTACATTCCAAATCAACATCTAAAAATTTTAAACTTTTACTGTATTTACCTAAACCGCTAACTAATTCAATCCATTTCTCCAATTGCTCTAGTTCTTCTATTAATAAGAATTTCAATTCTCTTTTAAAATGTCTCTCCCCTTTTTTAATTATTATTGTTGCTACGAGAGCATCACTTTCGGAATAAACATTTACTGAATTTTTATAGGTATAATTCTTTACCCTGATTTCAAAAATTTCATTTAAATGATTTACTAACCGCATAGTATATCTAATAATTATATAATTTACTTAACAAGTTTCAAATTAAAAACTTTATAAATATATAGTAGTTTGTTTTTCTAATAATCAAATTTAGTTTATTATTTCTTTTCTTCCTAAAATGAAAATTAAGCAAGAAGTTCTTTTAGGAAATAATATCATTCTTAATCTAAATTTAGGTTAGAAATATTTCTCTTTCTCATTTTGACTATATCTATTGAAAAAATTATGACTAAATACTCTCATATCAATTTCAATTTAGTTTAAAAATATAAACTTGGGTAAAGATATTAATGCTCAAAATTGGTATAAATGATATGAGTATAATAAGTTTGCAAATACAAATACTTCAGAGTTTTGGGAAAATATAATAACAAATGAATTTGTTAGTAGAATTGTAGAAGATTTCAATATAATTTTTGAAAAGGTAAATAATATATTATCAACCAATAAACCTATATAATAAATATCAATAAATATTTCAAAACGACACACCTTGACAGTGTGTCGTTTTAGTTTTGTAGTAAATTATAAAACTAAAAAGATGAAAACAACGGAAAGTTCAGAAGCGGCAAACGAATTAAAACTAAAAATTAATTCATTGGAAATTTACCAAACAGGAGGGGTTTACGTTAATCTAAAACGGATGTTTCATGCCTATCACAATGAAATTCCGAATATTATAGAAATTGATGAAATTGCAACAGACAAATTTATAAAATGGGTAGAAGAAGAATACAAAAATGACATTCACTTACAACACTTCAAACAAGAATATAGTCATAAATTAAAAAAAAATACAAATGAAGATTACTTTATTTTTTTGAAAAATGGGATTTTAATTAATGTATACTTCGATACAGTGTGTATTCTCTTCCTTCCAAAAGAGGAAAAAGTAGCCTATCAAATACAAGACAAGTGTTTACACTTCATGATAAAACGCAAAACCAATAAAGAGATTAGCTTTATTGTAAATCATCCATCTGGAGGGCTCACAACCAAAGAACTTAAAATAAAAAAACCAAGAATTAATTTTGAAACGAATTACAATAGTGATTTCAAAGAAATTCATAACACTATTGTCAAAAATTGCAGAAAGAAAGGAACAAAAGGGTTGTATTTATTCCACGGTCATCCCGGAACCGGAAAAAGTACCTACATCAAATACCTCATTCACTGTCAAAAAAAGCGGGTTATTTTTTTATCGCCAAGAATGGCAAGCAATTTAGATGACATCCAGTTAACCAATTTTTTATTAGACAATCCCAATTGCATCTTGGTAATCGAAGATGCAGAAGAAATAATTATTTCAAGAGACAATCATCAAAATACAAGACTCTCTTTTTTATTAAACCTAACGGACGGATTGTTGAGCGAAAGCTTAGGGATACAAGTGATTGCTACCTTCAATACCGATTTAAAAAACATAGATAAAGCGTTATTGAGAAAAGGAAGATTGACAACACTGTATGAATTCAAACCGTTAATTCTCCAAAAAACGAATGATTTGCTCCGGAAACTTGGCCATGATTTTGAGACGGACAAGGAAATGACTTTGGCAGATATTTACAATATTCAAAAAGAGAACCATTACACGCCGACATTACGAAAAGCAGTGGGTTTTGGAAATTGAAAAACAAAACGTAACTTTCAGAACAGGTAGAGTAAGTTGAGAATATAACCCTTAAAATGGTTGGAAGAATTGAATAAAATTAAGATAAATTGGTTTGGTTCAGGGGTTGAAATAAGACGATTGCGGTTACCGGAAGAGAGTAGGAGGGAATGGGAAGCAATGGCATTAAAACAAAACCGTACATTAATCGAACTGCTGCTCGATCCGTTTTTCTATTATAAACTAAAAGACAATAACGTCAATTCGTTAGAAGAGGTGCCTTGCGAACAATTTTCAGGGATACTGAACGAAAACAAAAACCAAGTGGAGTTTTGGTTTAAAAACAAGAAAATTTTCAAAACGAATACAGCAGAAATAGTGAATGAAATGCTGTTATTTCCCATGTTCAACCTACAACCGGCTCAAGATTCTTTTACAGACCAAAAAGGAATCTATATAGTAAATAAAGAAATAGGAACCCTGGGAATATTTGAATTGAAAGTAGAATCAGAAAAACTCCTACTGGACGATTTTATTATGGAAACAGCATTATTCCAAAACAGGAAAGTCCTAAGCAAAATAACCTATCAACAGCAACCCTTTTCCTTTGTAAAAAAAGACACGATAATCACACAACAATTTGGTTTTGAAGTTAAGTAACACGCATTATTAATATTACAGCAATTAGATTTTGAGTTATTTCCAATTCTTCATTGTACCCTGACCTAATCCTAATTTTTTTTCTGCATTACTAATGGTATGATGTTTTTTCTTTCCCCATTGTTTAACTTGAATTTTAAATTTTCGTTCCAATTCTTTGTATAGAGTATTTTCAATAATTTTAAAATTACTTAATTCATTTTCTATGTTATTTTGTGTTTTTAACTTAGAAGAGAAATCATCAATAACACTATTTACGACCATATTTTCAATGTTATCATCTATTTTTCTTTTTAATCCATAATGATAAATCCGATAATTAAAATACAAACAAGCTACTTTATCCAAATCCCTAAATCCACCCTCAAAATTGGGAGATTTGTCATCTAAAAATTTTTGGAATTTTGTATTACTTGGAATGGTTGCAAAGGGTTTAAAATCCTCTAATTTTTCGAACTTCATTTTTTTCCATGTTGCAATAAAATCCTTTTGAATGGTGGAGTTGTCAATTTTATAGGAGGGAATTTCAATAATCAATTGACTAATCCTATCCCATAAAATACCCGTTAGATGTTTTCCATCTTCTCTTAGTTCATCCGCAGATTTATTTGATGTAAAAAGTAATCTTAAAGGGATATTATTGTTAGTTCCAAATTTGCCATTAGTGGTTGAAAGTGCCAAGAAAAGTGTTTTTTGTAGTTCTTCATGTAATTGATCAATATCATCTATAACAAGAGTTTTATTTTTGTATTGATTAAAAAAAACATCAAAATTATGACCACATGCAAGGCTACTGGCATCTACAAATTCCAATCCGGTTAAGCATTTTTCTTCTAACAACTTTTCATTTTCTATTTTAATACTTTCAAATGCCTTTTCAATAGAGTAGCGTTTACCAACGCCTCTTTCGCCAATAACTATCAAACAAAACATTCCAGGATTCGTTAAAAACACCTTGAGCTTTGCTATAGCTTCATCTCTTTTGTTTACTTTTTCGTTCATTTTTTTGGTCAATTTTTTGACAAATATAGGGGTAAATATTTATCTATTTAAAACCAAGTGTACTTTATTATAATTTTACATCAACAACTTAAAAACAATGATTATGAATACTAAAATTAATGGTTTCCACAAAACAGACCACTTTTTACACAGACAGTGGGATAGAAAAATTGATGATGAAGTATTGGGTAAAATTTTGCCATTCGTAAGCGGTAAAAAAAATGAAAAAGAAGTAACTATTGCTTTTTCTTCATTTTTGAAAAAAAATAAAATAAAAAACAAAAACAACAATTGTTTCATCCTTATCACTAAAGGTGATGTAATACTAACTTGTTATTGGTGTGATCATCCGGAATATTTATACAAAAAAGACAATAACGCAAACATTCAAATTCTGAACTAATTCAAAAAAAAATGACAAAGTAAACAAACAACAAAGCAGATATTAAAAAGAGGAACAGGGGTAATGATGGCACTAATTCAACGTATGAAAAAATCACAGCAATTGTGGAAAACAGTTTAACCCAAACCAACAAAAAAAGATTAAAAAATAACTATAACAATTAACCAAAATGAAAAAAACAAGTAGTAAACCCGAAATGAACAATTCTTTAGAAGATTTACAATTAGATTTTAAAAAAGAAACATATTTTAGCTCAATTGAAAAAAATGATAACGATGATTGGTTAGACGACGAACAAGATAATTTTTTTTATAATTACGATAGTGAGGAGATAGAAGACAATTACGAAGGTTTTGAATTTGATAATTTTGATTAAAATAATACTAAAATAAATGCACATTCTAAAAATAATCCACGGTTATCCGCCAAATTATAACGCAGGTTCTGAAGTGTATAGCCAATCCATCTGTAACGAACTTTCAAAACATCATAAAGTTTCCGTATTTACTAGGGAAGAAAATCCATATGCACCTTGTTTTAGTATTAGAGAACAAAAAGTAAACCATAACTTAACGCTTTATTTCGTCAACAACCCACAAGGGAAAGACGGGTATCGCCATAAACAAATGGACGACAACTTTGTGGAATTAATGAAACAAATCAAGCCGGATATTGCTCATATCGGACATGTTAATCATTTATCGACAGGGTTAATTGATGAACTGAATAAACGGAACATTCCTATCGTTTATACCCTTCACGATTTCTGGTTAATGTGTCCACGTGGACAATTTTTGACACGAAGCATAGGTAAAGAAAATAACTTACAGTTATGCGAAAAACAAGAGGATAATAAGTGTGCGACTGATTGCTACAAAGTTTATTTCAGTGGTAAAGAGGTGAACGAGAATAAAGAAATTGAATATTGGAGCAGTTGGGTACACCAGCGAATGATTGAAACAAAAGCAATCGTAAACAAGGTTGATGTGTTTATTGCACCATCAAACTATTTGCGTGAACGATATATAAATGATTTTGGCATTCCAGAAAGTAAAATTATCTATTTGGATTATGGTTTTCCTACAGAATATTTAACAAAAACTGAGAAATCAAAAGAGAAAACGAATTATACTTTTGGTTACATTGGAACACATATTCCGGCAAAAGGAATAAATCTTTTAATCGAAGCATTTAAACAAGTTGAGCACCCTGCAACTTTGAAAATTTTTGGACGATCAAACGGTCAAAGCACAAATGCACTGAAAGAATTAGCCAAAACTTCCAAAAACAAAATTGAGTTTGCCGGTGAATACATCAATCACAATTTGGCTAATGATGTTTTTTCAAACGTTGATTGTATTGTGATTCCAAGCATTTGGGGCGAAAATTCACCCCTTGTCATTCACGAAGCACAATCGTGCAAAGTCCCTGTAATTACTGCCGATTTTGGCGGGATGAAAGAATATGTTGAACACAACGTAAACGGCCTTTTGTTTGAACATCGCAACACAAATGTTTTAGCTCAGCAAATGACGTGGGCTGTTTCAAATCCTGAAAAGATGAAAAAATTTGGCGAGAAAGGTTATTTACATTCAATAGACGGAAGTGTTCCAAACATTGAAGAACATTGCCAAGAATTAGAGAATATGTATCAAAAATTCATTCCTAAAAACAATTTTAAACTCTGGCGTGTAACACTTGACACAAATCCCGAAGATTGTAATTTAAGTTGTACCATGTGTGAAGAACATAGTCCATTTTCAACCTACATTAAAGAGAAACTAAACGGCAAACATAGGAGAATGCCAAAAGAATGGTTAGAACCTATTTTTGAACAGGCAAAGAAAATTGGTGTTACGGAAATGATACCTTCTACAATGGGAGAACCATTGATTTATAAGCACTTTGCACATATTGTTGAGTTGTGTTATAAATACAACATCAAAATGAATTTGACGACAAATGGAACATTTCCACGAACAACCGAAAAAACAGTTACTGAATGGGCGAAACTAATTGTACCAATTACAACGGATGTAAAAATAAGTTGGAATGGTTCAACTGCCGAAACTTCTCAAAAAGTGATGTTGAAATTAAATTTTGAAGAAGTTGTTTCAAACGTAAAAGAATTTATTAGGATTCGTGATGAACACTTTGCCAAAACAGGCTATTACTGCCGTATAACTTTCCAACTAACCTTTATGCAAAACAATATGCATGAGCTTGCCGATATTGTAAAATTAGCAGCTGAATTGGGTGTAGACAGAGTAAAAGGACATCAACTTTGGGCTCATTTTGACGAAATCAAAAATTTATCTATGAAAGAAACACCTGAAAGCATAACAAAATGGAACGAGTATGTAAAACAAGCCTATGATTCTCAGAGTAAATTTTGCAAGCCAAATGGCGAGAAAGTGATTTTGGAAAACATTATTCCTTTACAGCAAAACGAAGACAAAGAAATTCCCGAAAGCTACGAATGCCCTTTTTTAGAAAAAGAACTTTGGATTTCTGCAACCGGAAAATATTCACCTTGCTGTGCTCCCGATGAGTTAAGAAAAGAATTAGGCGATTTTGGAACTATTGAACAGTTTTCAATTGAAGAAGTACTGAAAAGCCAAGTTTATGCTGAACTTGTAGCGAATTATAAATCTAAACCACTTTGCAAAACCTGTAATATGAGAAAACCACAATGAAACAAATAGAAAGTATAAATAAATTAAAAGAGCTGTTGTTTGACAATGATCAAATAGAAACAGCTTTTCTTTATGGCTCGTTTGCAAGAAAAACACCTTCGGTAAATTCAGATATTGATATAGCAACAGTAATTACTGCTGAATTTGAGATTGACAGATTGATAAAAGAAATTGAAATAAAATTAGCAGACAGCATACTTAAAATCCTTAAAGTTGATTTAAGGAATAAAATTGTTATTTATTTTAAAGAATTACCCAAAGCAGAAATCGCATTCGGTGCAACTCTTTCAGAGCATAACCGCAACTATTTAGGGTCTGAAATTCCATTGGAATACATTGAAAACAGTATTTTATTTGACAAATCAAATTCGGCAGTAATACATTTTCAAGAAATAACAAAAGCCAAAACGGGAATTAGTCCAAAAGAAAAAGACAATCTAATTGAAAAGTTCATGTATGAATTTGAAAGTTGTTCTAATGCTCACCGTCGAAGTGATGGATATCACTTTTATTTTTTCTATAATATTGCTTTACAGGCAGCTATACAACTGCATCATTTGGCAAAAGGAAAAACAAAATTTAATTTTCTGCCCAAGAACTTCATTACAGAAGTAGTCAATAAGGAAGAGCAAAATAATTTCTACGACTTAAAAGGGACAATGTTTCTACCCGAAGCAAATAATCAAAAAAGAAGATTACTTGATTTTTTCTATTCATCCATTCAAAATTTAGTATCTGAAGAAAAAAAGAAGGAAATCATGATTTTTTGTGAAACACTATATTCGCGTGATTTTTTATGGAATTTTAGAGATATTAGCAAACATAATCCTAAAATTAAAAAGGGTTTACTTTATCGAACGGCAACAATGACATTGTTTCAGGAAGAGTCTTTTTTTAAAGAGTTTATTGAAGAAAAAAAAATTAGCACCGTAATAGATTTGAGAGCTGATAGAGAAGTAGAAGAAAATAGGTATACCAAAACAAGTTTAGAAAATTTCAAATGGATTCATGCACCTTTTGATCCTTGGAACCAATCGATTGAATTTCAAACTACATACCATCAGGGTTCTAATATTGAAATTGCGTATCGGTTTTTTGGAATGGAATGTAAAAATTCAATTAAGTTGGCAATTGAAGCAATTTTAAATGAAAATAAGGCAACCGCAATTCATTGTTATGCGGGGAAAGATAGAACAGGGATTTTAATTGCAATGATTCACTTGTTATCCGGTGCAGAGTTGGATATTATTTACAATGACTATTTGGCAACAGAAATGGATACTAAAAAAGAATATTTAGACATCATACTGGATCATATCATTCAGGAAGGCGGTATTGAAAAGTATTTAGAATCATGTAAGCTCAATCAAGCTCAAATCATGCAATTGAAAAACAAAATTTTAAATGGAAACAACTAGTTTTTTAAAATCATTTTTTACGGAACACTGGAAATATATGGCTGTTAATACAGCGTGTAAATTGAATGTATTTGACACGATAGATAACAATCAACTTAATATTAACCAATTAGCAGAGTTACTAAAGTTAGACAAAAATTCGCTGGAATTACTTCTTAAGGCATTGGTGTCAATTGGGTTTTTAAATACAAAGAATGGAGTTTATGCTTTGAATGATGTTTCCGCTCAATTAACGGAAAAACACCCTAATAGTCTAAAATTTGCTTGCATGAATTGGGCTGGTGAACACTTAACGTCTTGGCAAAATTTGGATTATTCAATAAAAACAGGCAAGTCTTCTTTTGCTCATGGAACTGGGGATGATTTTTTTGACTATTTAAATAAACATCCGGATAAATTAAACAAGTACCATAAAGCAATGTTTGAATATGCAAGGGATGATTATGCAGATTTACCGCATAAAATTAATTTCAATAAACACAATACTGTTATCGATGTTGGAGGAGGGTATGGGGCTGCAATTTCAATTATTAAGCAAAAATTTCCTGACATAAATTGTGCACTTTTTGATTTAAAAGAAGTAATAGAAAAATGTAATGTGTCTAATATTGAATTAATTGAAGGGAATTTTTTCTCCGTAATACCAATGAATTTTGAGGCCATAATTTTATCAAGAGTTTTGCATGATTGGAACAATGAAAAAGCGAGTAGCATACTAAAAAATTGTCATAATGCTTTACCTGAAAAAGGAACGTTATACGTAATCGAAAACTGTTCAGATTTAATTTCTGTTGATTTATCTTTACTGTCGTTAAATATGTTGACGATGTGCGAAAGTTATGAACGGACGTTGAAGGAATATATTTCCCTGTCTACGGCTGTAGGCTTTACTTATGAAAAGAATATTCAATTAAATAAGTTACAATCCATAATAATCTTTAAAAAAGCATGAACTGGAAAGACATAAAAGTAGCGGAAGATGCAACTCATTTTCTGTACCAAGGAAATAAAATAGGGAATAAAAATTTTATCGAAGTGCTAAAATATCATGCTCCGGGTATTGCCCCGGTAAAGGATGAATCAGGAGCATATCATCTCAACAGCAAAGGAATTGATTTATATCCTGAAAGATACACGAGAACGTTTGGGTATTATGACAATAGGGCGGCAGTAGTAAGCGAAAAGGACTGGTTTCATATTGATGAAAAAGGCAAAAGAATATATCCCGAAAATTATGCTTGGACTGGGAATTTTCAAGAAGATGTTTGTACGGTGAGAGACGCTGAAAATAATTATTTTCATATAGATTTAGATGGTAATAGAATATATGAAGAAAACTATTTATATGCAGGTGATTTTAAGGATGGTTTAGCATGTGTAAAACAACAAAACGGAAATTTCAAACACATGAACAAAAACGGAAATTTTATTAATGATAAAGAATTTAGCGACTTAGGCATATACCATAAAAACTATGCGACAGCAAAAGACGAAAAAGGTTGGTTCCATATTGATAAAAAGGGTATTCCACTGTATGAAGAAAAATACCTAATCACAGAACCGTTTTATAACGGATTTGCTTTAGTAACAAATTTCAATAACGAAAAATGTATCATTGATGAAAATGGGAATATAATTTTAGAAATAAAGTATTCCTAAAGCTGTTTTATATTTGATTCATAGCATTCTAAAACTTTCTGAAGGGTATTTATGAAATCGCACACCATACAAAATAGGCATTAAATTTGAAATGGAGTAAGGAAAAATATAGTTGTTTCTATACTCTTTACTTAATTTATAATTGATATTCTAGATTTTCTCACTCCTTATACTGGAAATTAATTGACAAAAACTCTTTTTTAATGGAAAATTAAGCTCAATTTATTAATGAAAATTGATTTTAGTGGAAATTAAAATCAATTTGCAATATGCTTATAATGGAAAATTTTTGCGTAAAACTACTCTTTAATAGAAAATTATAACTAATTTTGAGTTTCAAAAGTAATTATAATGGAAAATAACACCCCAATCCACTTACAAGAAATCATTTTTGCAACAAGCGATAATGCTTTGAATAGGCAATTAAGTAAATTGGAAAAAGAAGGACAAATAAAAAAAATTGCACCACGTATCTATACTTCAAATTTTAATGAATCAGAGGATCTAATTATTAAACGAAACATCTTTTCCATTTTAGGGAAGCTGTATCCGGGTGCGGTGTTAAGTCATCGTTCGGCTTTAGAATTTAAACCAACATCGGCTAATCAAATTTTTGTTACCTATACCTATACCAAAAAAATTGAACTTCCTGGAATAACCATCCGTTTTATGGAAGGAAGCCCTGCAATCGAAGGCGATAATCCATTCTCCGGTGAATTATTTGTGGCACAACAAGAAAGAGCTTTTCTGGAAAACATGCAAACATCTCGACAAGTAGGACCAACGTCCAAAACACTCACACTACCTGAAATCGAAAACAAACTAGAACAAATCGTTCAAGTAAAAGGGGAAGAAGGTCTCAATCAATTCAGAGACAAAACCAGAGAAATAGCAGAAATAGTAGGAATGCAATCCGAGTTTAAAAAACTAAACAAACTAATAAGTGCTTTGCTAACTACAAAACCTTCCAAAATACTAACATCTCCTTTAGCAATGGCAAGAGCTTTAGGTAATCCCTATGACAAACATCGTTTAGAATTATTCGAAAAACTGTTTGTAGAATTGCAGCAACAACCCTATAAAGACCGAAAAGATAGTAATACAGAAACCAATGCCTTTAGAAACTTTGCTTTCTTTGAAGCTTATTTTTCAAACTATATCGAAGGAACTATTTTTGAAATTGAAGAAGCCAAAAGTATCATTCAAACCGAAATTCCAATTACTAATAGGGACGAAGATTCACACGACATTTTAGGAACATACAAATTAGTTAGCAATCAAAAGGAAATGAGTACAACGCCCTCCAATCCGGAGGAACTACTAAACATACTACAATACAGACATCAAATACTTTTAGCAGCCAGAACCTCAAAAAAGCCAGGTCAATTCAAAGATAAAAACAACCGAGCAGGAGAAACTCATTTTGTCGACCATACCTTAGTAAGAGGAACTTTAATGAAAGGATTTGACTATTATCAAGCATTACAAGAACCATTTGCCAAAGCAGCTTACATCATGTTTATGATAAGCGAAATACACCCATTCTTAGATGGAAACGGTAGAATAGCAAGAGTAATGATGAATGCCGAATTAGTAAAAGCAAACCAAACAAGAATGATCATTCCAACCGTTTACCGCGATGATTATTTGGGAGCATTAAGAAGACTAACAAGAAACGATAATCCGGCAGTTTATATCAGAATGTTACAAAGAGCACAAGAATTCAGTGCAACACTAACAGCAAACAACATGGAAACCTTAGAAAATCAGTTAATCCAAAGCAACGCCTTCAAAGAACACGATGAAGCAAAACTGAAAATAATAAAACCCATATAAACAGCCCCATCACAAAAAAACGAAAAAAACTCTTCTATACCCGGTTTAAAATTTTAGTCCTCCGTTCGCCACACCTTGCCACCGCTCCTAAAAAGTTTTTGTATGCCAGACGTTTATCACTCCAATACAAAATGGTACAAGGCAACAAAAACTTTCCCCAAAGCTTCTTTACATAATGTGGCATTATAGGGCTTAATTAAATAAGTGCCACCATAAAAAAAGTCCGTAAGCCCTATAATAACATTATGTAAAAAAGCCGCACGGCCAACGCTCAAAAGCCCCGCTCCAGCCACACATTTTTTTCGCTTTCCTCGCACCACCCAGCTTCAAAAAACACGTGGCTTCGCGGGTCTTACTTCGTGTTTTCATAAGAAAGTAACTGCTATCTTAAACGTTTAGTAATCCAAAGGAAAACCTATCATTTGTCTTTATCAGCTAGAAGGTTAAAGCGGTCATATTTGCATTATATTTTGAAGGTGCTACCCATCTCCGAAGCAAGATTATTCATTTTTATTCATTCATAATTAATTCCGGCACCATCAAAATATAAGTCATCCCGCAAGAGTGAAGTTTTTTATTTGCCAGAAGTTGCAGTGGTAATTGCTTTTAGGTTTGCAGAAGCCATAAAGCGT
>Ga0209202_1000649_pt1 | contig 25557 bp, 21 predicted proteins | sample AD_UKC032_MetaG_FD_184416 | JGI IMG/M metagenome (GOLD analysis project Ga0209202, IMG submission 184416) | Active sludge microbial communities of municipal wastewater-treating anaerobic digesters from USA - AD_UKC032_MetaG (SPAdes) (version 2) | ecosystem: Engineered > Bioreactor > Anaerobic >... | reverse complement strand
TTTAAATAATGTACTTTTTCCTGCCGCTAAGAAAAAGAAACAGAAAACATAATGTAAACTTATATAAAGTGTTGTCTTAACTAAAAAAACCGAAAGTGATTTTTCTTTCGGTTTTTTCAACTCTTTTTTCTAAAGCACTTTATTTATTATTATCAATAATATAATTTAAAACTTTAGCCATCAAATGCACTCTGTCTTTGCCATTTACGTTGTGTTTGTGCATTGGATATGGAAAATAATCTACTTGTTTTCCTGCTTCCACAAATTTTTTGACTAGAGATAAATTATGTTGTTCAACCACTACATCATCATTCGTTCCGTGAATTAATAATAGCTTTCCTTTTAATTCTTTTACATAGTTTAAAACACTAGCTTCTTCAAAACCTTTTTGATTTTCAGCAGGTGTATCCATATAACGTTCACCATACATCACTTCATACCATTTCCAATCAACAACAGGTCCGCCGGCAACACCAACTTTAAATACATCAGGTTTTCTTAACATCATGGAGGCAGTCATAAATCCGCCATAACTCCAACCGTGAACAGCTAATCGATTGCTGTCAACATAAGGTAAAGATTTTAGATAGTCAATTCCTTTGATTTGATCCTCAATTTCATTAAAACCACATCGGCCATGAATAACGCTTTCAAATTCAAAACCACGATTATCCGATCCGCGATTGTCTACTGTAAAAACTAAATAACCTTGTTCTGCCATCCAATACATCCACAAATTAGCTCCATCTAAATAGGAATTTGTTATCATTTGAGCATGTGGACCTCCATAAACATAAACCATAACGGGATATTTTTTGTTTGGATCAAAATGGCTTGGTTTTATTAAACGGGTATATAAATCGGTTGTACCATCAGCAGCTTTAATAGTTCTGATTTCTGCTGTTCCCATTTCATAACCATCATATTTATTTTTGCTTTCCAATAAAGTCGTAGCGTTCATTTTTTTATCATACAGCAATGATTTTGATGGAGTTGAATGATTCGAGAATTCATCAAAAAACCAATTTCCATCGCTGGAAATAACCACATTGTGAACACCTTCGTTTTTAGTCATTAGCGTTTGTTTCCCTTTTAAATCTACTTTATAAACCAACATATTTGTTGGATTTTCACCCGTTGCTTTAAAATAGATCTCTGTTCCTGCCGGATTTGCTCGCATAATTTCCCTTACCGGAAATTTATTTGAAGTAAGTTGTTTGATTAATTTACCCTCTATAGTATAATAGTATAAATTTTGAAAACCACTTTTTTCACTGAGCCAAATAAAATTGTTTGATTTAGCATTTGGAAAAAAGGCATCGTGCTCCGGTTCAACCCATTTAGCATTCTTTTCGTTAAAAATAGTTCTAATAAATTCACCCGAATTGGCATCATAAACATTCAAATTCATGTCATTTTGACCTCGATTTAATTCTGCAATCAAGACGTATTTTTCATCCGGTGACCAAGAAAGATTGGTTAAATAATCGTCAGGATTATTTTTTGGGTTGATAAAAACAGTTTTGCCTGTTGCCAAATTAAAAATTCCAACTCTTGGTTTTTCAGATTTCTGACCAATCATAGGATATTTAATAGAAATTAATTTTCCGGGTGTTTCATTAATATCTAATAAAGGATAATCAGCGACTTCTGTTTCATCCTTTTGATAAAATGCTAAATAGGAAGATTTTGGCGACCAAAAAATACCGTTTTTAATGCCAAATTCGTTTCTGGAAATAGATTGGCCTGAAACAATTTCTTTATTTGTTTCGTTCGTAACAGCAATTTTTTTATTGTTCTTATCTAAGAAATATAAATTATTTTCTTCTGTAAAGGCTAAATTGGTTTTGGATAAATCAAAAGTTTGATTTTCTGCATTTTCCGGAGTTACTTGCGTTATTTTTCCTGATTTTGATGTTAGAGAATACGTATAATATTTTCCCTTTTCCGAAACTAAAATTGTATTAGTATCAATCCACTCCAAACCAAAAAAGTTTTTTAAATTGGTTCCCAAAGCTAAATTCATATCTGTTAAAGTAACCAATTCAGTTGGTTTGTTAGCTTTAGAAGAAGCTGACATCATTTTAGTCCAGACATCGGTGTAATAAACATATTTATCGGAGTTTGGAACCCATTGAAAACCGGTTAATCTGTCAGCACCAAATTTTCTACCTTGTTGTAATACACTTTCATCTAATGTGATTTTTTTTAATTGAGCATTAACGGAAATCGCTAAAAATAAACTAAAGAAGAGTATAAATTTTTTATTCATAATATAGTATGTTTGTTTTTTGTAAAGATATAAAAAAGGATACTATTCATTTGAATTGAAATAGTACCCTTTATAAATTTGAATGATTTATTGATTTTAACTCAAGTTCTCTTCATTTTCCTTATCTAAATATTCCTGAACAATACCAATAGCATTGGTAACCACATCACTTAAGGCAGTGATAAAAGTGCCTTCATCTGCAATATTGATGGCATGTTTGATCGCTTCAATTTCTTTTGGAATAATTTCGTAGGTAACTTCTCTATTTGCCAATTGAATTCCTTCTAAAATCAAATCAATAATTTCTTGTTCAGTTCGACCTCTTAAATGTTTTTCTTGTCGGATAATGATATGGTCAAACATTCGAGCCGCAATTTCAGCACAATCCCGAATATCTTCATCTCTTCTGTCGCCAACACCGGCAATAATTCCGATTTTTCGGGTAGCATCAATGTTACTCAACAAATCTTCAATGGCAGAATATCCGGCCGGATTGTGAGCAAAATCAATCATGACTTTGAATCGTTTAAATTCAAAAATGTTCATTCGACCAGGAGTTTGAGCTACACTCGGAATAAAAGTTTGTAAAGATAAACTAATGTCATCTGTTTTAAAACCATATAAATAACTAGCTAGTGTGGCTGCTAAAACATTTTGAATCATGAATTTTGCTTTTCCGCCTAAAGTCAATGGAATATGTAATACTTTTTCAATTCTAATTTTCCAATCTCCTTTTTTGATAGTCACAAAACCATTTTCATAAACAGCAACAATTTTACCTTCTTTACTTAATTTTTTAGCTACCGGATTTTCTTCATCCATAGAGAAATAAGCAATGTTGCAATTCAAATCGTTGGCAATTTTCATGCACTGATCGTCTTCGGCATTTAAAATGGCCCAACCGTCTTTTTTCACACTTCGAACAACTACACTTTTCACACGAGCCAAATCGTCTAGCGTATCAATGTCATTTAATCCCAAATGGTCTTCGCGAATGTTTGTTATAATTGCAATGTCACATCGGCTAAAGCCTAAACCAGCTCTTAAAATTCCACCTCGAGCAGTTTCTAAAACGGCAAATTCTACGGTTGGATCTTTCAAAATATATTCGGCACTCAAAGGTCCGGTTGTGTCACCTTTTTCCAACATGTGATTTTGAATATAAATTCCATCTGAAGTGGTGAAACCTACTCGGAAGCCATTATTTTTAACAATATGGGCTAACAATCGGGTAGTCGTTGTTTTTCCGTTTGTTCCGGTAACGGCAATAATTGGAATACGACTTGGTTTTCCTGGTGGATAAAGCATGTCAATTACCGGAGCAGCTACGTTTCTGGCCAATCCTTCAGAGGGGTCTAAATGCATTCTGAAACCTGGGGCTGCATTTACTTCTAAAATAACTCCGCCATTTTCTTTTAAAGGTTGGGTCAAATTTTCAGCCATTATATCAATTCCGCACACATCTAAACCAATTACACGTGAAATACGTTCAGCTAAAAAGATATTTTCAGGATGCATCATATCTGTTACATCTACTGAAGTTCCACCGGTGCTTAAATTAGCTGTTGATTTTAAATAAACCGTTTCTCCATTATTTGGTAAGGTTTCTAATGTGTAACCCATTTTTTCCAATAAATCAGTTGTATCTCGGTCTACAGTGATTTCAGTTAATACATTTTCATGTCCATAACCTCTTTTTGGGTCGAGGTTGGTAATGTCAATCAACTCCTGAATAGTGTTTTTTCCATTGCCAACTACGTGTGCAGGAACTCTTTTGGCGGCAGCAACCAATTTATTATCTATGACTAAAACCCGAAAATCAAATCCGGTAATAAATTTTTCAACAATTACTCGACGGCTATATTTTTTGGCGTGTTCTAAACCTTCTTTGGCATCTTCCCAAGTTACCACATTAATGGAAGCCCCTTTCCCATGATTACCATCTAATGGTTTTATAACAATAGGATAACCAATTTTTTTAATAGTAAGTTCTAAATCTTCTTCATCTACACAAATTGAACCACTTGCCACCGGAATGGAAGCCAATTCTAACATTCTCTTGGTTTCTTCTTTATTACAAGCAATATCAACAGCAATGTTACTAGTTTTACAAGTAATTGTAGCTTGAAAACGCATTTGATTAACTCCGTAACCTAATTGTACTAAGGAGTTTGTTCCCAATCGAATCCAAGGAATATCTCTCGAAACGGCTTCTTCGACAATGCTTCCGGTAGAAGGTCCAAGACGAACACGTTCCCGAATTTCTTTCATTTTTTTGATGTCCGCTTCTAAATCATAATCCGTACCGGCAATTAAAGCTTCGGCTATCCTTACTGAACTTTCAGCGGCAAACATTCCGACGTTTTCTTCCGTGTAACTAAAAACGACATTATAAACTCCAGGGGTTTTGGTCTCTCTTGTTCTTCCAAAACCGGTTTCCATTCCGGCAAGGGTTTGAATTTCTAAAGCTATGTGTTCGATAACATGTCCCATCCAAGTTCCTTTTTCAATACGCATAAAAAAACCACCTCGGACACCTTCTGAACAGCGGTGTTCTATCATGGCCGGAAACATAGCTTCCAATCTTTCTCTAAAACCGTCAATTTTATTGGTTGGATTTTGCTCCATTTCTTCTAAATCCAAACGCATTTGAATTAATTTTTTGCGTTGAATACTCCATAAATTTGGACCGCGAAGTGCTTGTACTTTTAATATTTTCATAAAACTTGAAATTGATTGGAAAAATTAGTTTTTGTTTTGTGAATGATTTTGTTAAAAATAAGAAATATTTACTTTGCTACTGTATTTTTTTTGCATATTATGCCAAAATTTTTTGAATTGATATGGAAAATACACATTGAGTTTTTAAGTGAGTTATTATTTACTTCATAAATAAGGGATTAAGTAAATTTTTCTGTTATTTACTATAGTTTGATTGTCGTGTTTAATTTACCTTAAAATAACTCAAAAATATTGCTGCCTATATAGATTTTACTATTTTTACAAAATGAATAGCAGAGGAAAATTAATTATCATTGGTGGAGCTGTTGATAAAGGCAGTTTTACTGAATCGAGTTTTGATCAGGATGTTTCTAAAAACATGAATTTCTTTGAAAAAGGAATTTTAAAACGAATCATAGACGAATCAAAATATAAAGAAAAATCAAGAATTGAAATCATCACAACAGCTTCAAAGATTCCGAGAGAAGTTGGTCCGGAATATGCCAAAGCATTTCAATATTTAAATGCAACCAACGTTGATGTTTTGCACATTGAACGTCGTGAACAAGCTAGTGAGCAAGAAAATATAGACCGTTTAAAAGCAGCTGACATTGTTATGTTTACCGGTGGGGACCAATTGCGATTATCATCCATTTTGGGAGGCACAAAGTTTCACGATATTTTATTGGATAAATATAAAAATGAACTTTTTATTTATGCCGGAACTTCGGCAGGAGCAGCAGCAGCCTCTAATAATATGATATATCAGGGAAGTAGTCATGAAGCACTTTTAAAAGGAGAAGTAAAAATCACCAGTGGTTTAGGGTTAATTGATGATGTGATTATTGATACACATTTTGTGCAAAGAGGTCGCATTGGACGTTTATTTCAAGCGGTTGTTGGAAACCCAAAAGTGTTAGGAATAGGCTTAGGAGAAGACACCGGACTTTTGATTACACACAATTCTAAAATGGAAGCCATAGGTTCTGGATTAGTTATTTTAGTTGATGGGCGAGAAATTAAAGATACTAATTTAACACAGGTAGAATTAGGTCAGCCAATTTCAATTAATCATTTAGTTACGCATGTCATGAGTATGCACGATACATTTGATTTAGAAACCTACAAAATGCACATTCATTCGTCACAATACGTATGAATTTAATTTTGAAATATTTTTGGAACACAGATTAGAGAAATTATATAAATTTTAAATTTCTCTAAACTGTGTCCCTTTTTAATTTACAGTTATGGCTAAAATAATTATCCACGGAGGTTTTTTCTCAGAATCTTCCACTAATCTAGAAACTAAAATTGCAAAGCAAGAGGCTTTATTGCGAATTGTTAAGGATTCTTATGAGTACCTTACTACACATTCGGCTTTAGAAACGGTTGTCTATGCTGTATCATTATTAGAAGATGATGAATTGTTCAATGCTGGTATTGGTTCACAAATTCAAAGCGATGGAAAAATCAGAATGAGTGCCGCAATAATGGATGGAACTTCTTTGAAAATGAGTGGCGTAATCAATATTGAAGAAGTAAAAAACCCAATTCAAGTAGCAGAAGTTTTGTTGAATGTTGACGATAGAGTTTTGGGAGGGAAAGGAGCAACCAGTTTTGCCAGAAAGCACGGATTTGAACCTTTTTCAACAGAAATTCCTCAAAGAAGAGCAGAGTATGAAGCTAAATTACAAGCTACGGGAATAGGAACTGTGGGTTGTGTTGCTTTAGATTCAAATGGCAAAATAGCTGTTGCTACTTCAACTGGCGGAAAAGGCTTTGAGATTGCGGGCAGAATTTCGGATTCAGCAACCGTTGCCGGAAATTATGCCAATGAATTTTGTGGTGTAAGTTTGACCGGAGTAGGAGAAGATATTGTAAGTGGAGCTGTTGCTACAAAAATTGTTACCCGAGTAACCGATGGATTCACTTTAGAAGCTGCTTTTGAAAAAACCTTTAATGAACTCAAACCGTTTGATGGTTTTGCAGGAGCAATTGCAATCGATAAAGAAGGAACTATTTTTCACAAGGATTCGCATCCAAGTATGGTCTTTGCAAGTTTTGACGGAGATAAGGTAGAGGTTTTCATGTAAATAAAATAGTTATAAAAAAATCCCAAACTTTCGATTGGGATTTTCTATGTAAGTAAGTTAAAATCGGATTGTTAAAACGTTTATTTTACTTTATTCAAAATTGCTTTAAAAGCTTCCGGATGATTCATTGCTAAATCAGCAAGCACTTTACGGTTCAATTCGATACCGTTAGCTTTTACTTTTCCGATAAATTGAGAATAACTCATTCCTTCCAAACGAGCACCAGCGTTAATACGCATGATCCATAAAGAACGGAAGTTTCTTTTGTTTTGTTTTCTATCACGGTAAGCATAAACCATGGCTTTTTCAACCGCGTTTTTAGCAACCGTCCAAACGTTTTTACGTCTACCAAAGAAACCTTTGGCTTGCTTTAATACTTTTTTTCTTCGTGCTCTTTTAGCAACAGAATTTACTGATCTTGGCATAATTTTCTTGTTTTTTGTAGTAGGCGTCCCGAATTTAATCAAGGGAACTTATTGGCCATACTCCAAGGTTATTAAAATTTTTTTAACCTAAAGAATTAATTTGTAATTGACATTTGAAATTGTCGATTAGATAATTCTTAATTGTTGTTTAATACTTTTCTCATCGGTTTTGTGAACCAAAGTCGAATGAGTTAAAGCTAATTTACGCTTTTTAGATTTTTTAGTCAAAATGTGACTTTTAAAAGCGTGTTTTCTCTTGATTTTTCCAGAGCCAGTTACTTTGAATCGCTTCTTAGCACTGGATTTTGTTTTCATTTTAGGCATAATTTCCCAAATTTATTTGTGATTCAACTTACTTACTTCTTTTTCTTAGGTGCGAGATACATAATCATTCGCTTCCCTTCTAATACCGGTAAAGCCTCTACTTTTCCCAGTTCTTCTAAATCTTGAGCTAAACGAAGCAAAAGAATTTGACCTTGTTCTTTATATATAATTGAACGTCCTTTAAAGAATACGAATGCTTTTAATTTAGCACCTTCTTTTAAGAATTTTTCAGCATTTTTCTTTTTAAACTCATAATCATGTTCGTCAGTTTGTGGTCCGAAACGGATTTCCTTCACCACAATTTGTGTCGATTTTGCTTTGAGCATTTTTTCTCTTTTCTTCTGCTCGTAAATAAACTTCCCATAGTCCATTAATTTACAAACAGGAGGCTCTGCATTGGGAGAAATTTCCACCAAATCAACCTCAAATTCTTCAGCTAAACGCAATGCTTCAGAAATTTTGTAAACTCCCGGCTCGATGTTTTCACCTACCAAACGAACTTCAGGTACACGAATTAAATTGTTAATTCGATGTGCTGCTTTTTTTTCTACTCTGGGTTGGTAACCCCTGTTGTTTCTAATTGCTATGGCTCTTTAATTTAAAGTTAAACGTCAAATGGTTTTAATGTATTGCTAATTTCTTCGTTTACAATTTTTGCAAATTCGTCAATTGTAACGGTGCTGTTTCCTCTTCCTTCTTGTCCGTGTCGTCTTATTGAAATGGTTCCGTTTTTTTCTTCTTCCTCACCAACAATAATCATGAACGGTATTTTTTTAACTTCTGCATCTCTGATTTTCTTGCCAATTGTCTCATTGCGGTTGTCAATCAGGCCGCGAATTTCGTGATTTTCTAGCAAACTTAAAACTTTTTGAGCATAATTTTCATATTTCTCACTCAAAGACAAGATTATAGCCTGCTCAGGCATCAACCAAAGTGGGAAGTTTCCTGCTGTATGTTCTAATAAAATGGCTATAAATCGTTCCATTGACCCAAAGGGTGCACGATGAATCATAACTGGTCTATGCATTTCGTTGTCAGCTCCTTTATAACTCAATTCAAAACGTTCCGGCAAGTTGTAATCCACTTGAATTGTTCCTAATTGCCATTGCCTTCCCAAAGCATCTTTTACCATGAAATCCAATTTCGGACCGTAGAATGCAGCTTCACCATATTCTACAACGGTATTTAAACCTTTGTCTCTGGCTGCATTGATAATGGCATTTTCTGCTTTTTCCCAATTTTCATCAGAACCTATGTATTTTTCTGTATTTTCCTTATCACGTAGGGATATTTGAGCCGTGAAGTTTTCAAATCCTAATGAATTGAAAACATATAAAACTAAATCAATTACTTTTTTAAATTCACTATCCAATTGGTCCGGAGTACAAAAAATATGTGCATCGTCCTGAGTAAATCCTCTCACACGTGTTAAGCCATGTAATTCTCCACTTTGTTCATAACGGTAAACGGTTCCAAATTCAGCATAACGTTTCGGTAAATCTTTATAACTCCAAGGTCTTGTATTATAAATTTCACAGTGATGAGGACAATTCATTGGTTTTAACAAAAACTCTTCACCTTCTGCCGGTGTATGAATCGGTTGAAAACTATCGGCACCATATTTTGCATAATGTCCCGACGTTACATATAATTCTTTCTGACCAATATGTGGAGTAACCACTTGTTCGTAGCCAGCTTTTTTCTGAGCTTTTTTCAAAAATTGTTCTAAACGGTCACGTAAAGCAGCTCCTTTTGGTAACCACAATGGTAAACCTTGCCCAACTTTTTGAGAAAAAGCAAATAAATCTAATTCTTTTCCTAATTTTCTATGGTCGCGACGCTTGGCTTCCTCTAATAATTCTAAATAATCAGTTAGGTCTTTTTGTTTTGGGAATGAAATTCCATAAACACGCGTTAATTGCTTATTTTTCTCATCACCTCTCCAATAAGCACCCGCAACACTCATGATTTTCATTGCTTTGATAATTCCGGTATTAGGAATGTGTCCACCACGACATAAATCAAAGAAATTAGAATGATCACAAAAGGTTATTGTTCCATCTTCTAAATTTGAAATTAATTCTGTTTTGTATTCATTATTTTTATATATCGATAATGCTTCGGCTTTAGAAACCGGTCTCATTCTGAATTCGTGTTTCTCTCTGGCAATTTCTAAAATTCGGTCTTCAATCGCTTTAAAATCGGCTTCGACAATTTTTTTGTCTCCAAAATCAACATCATAATAAAAACCATTCTCAATTGCAGGACCTAACGTCAATTTAATACCGGGATATAATTCTTCTAATACTTGAGCCATAACGTGGGAAGTAGAATGCCAAAAAGCTTTTTTACCTTCTTTGTCATTCCATGTAAATAAAACAAGTGCTCCATCCGTCGTCAAAGAAGTTTCAGTTTCAATAGTTGTATCATTGAAAGAAGCAGAAATTACATTTCTGGCTAAACCTTCACTAATGCTTTTAGCAACATCCATTGGCGTTACACCTGAGCTAAATTCTTTTACCGAACCATCCGGCAGCGTAATCTTTATCATTCCTTCTGTTTTTTAATGGAATGCAAATATATAAGATTACCAAATCACATACAATATATATGTTGCTTATACTCATAAGTATTTTTTTGTTTTTTATTGTTTTGTGTTTTTAATATCAATTTTAGTTTAAAAATATCCACCATGATTTTAGCAAAAACGAGATTTCGCTTAAGTTAACAACACTTAAACTAATGCTAATTAATATTGATTTTAATTGCTTAAACGTAACTTTGTATAAAAATTGATTATGAAAATATTAATTACAGGTGCAACAGGAATGGTTGGTAAAGAACTGGTTTCCCTGTTATTACAAAATGGAATAACGGTTCATTATTTAACAACTTCAAAAGATAAAATAATAAATAAACCAAATTATTATGGTTTTTATTGGAGTCCACAAGAAGGTTATATCGATGAAAATTGTTTAATGGGTGTAGAATCAATTATTCATTTAGCCGGAGCCACGGTTTCGAAACGATGGACGAACAATTATAAACAAGAAATAATAGAGAGTCGGATTATTTCCTCTTCATTATTGTATAATTGCTTAAAAAATCATCCTAATCAAGTGAAGCAACTAGTTTCTGCTTCTGCTATAGGAATATATCCAAATAGTTTGACTCTAGTATATACCGAAGAAAACACAACTTCAGACGATAGTTTTCTTGGGAATGTAGTGGTAAAATGGGAGGAAAGTGTTGATGTTTTTAAAGTACTTAATATAAAAGTTTGCAAGCTCCGAATAGGCCTTGTTTTATCAAATAAAGGAGGAGCTTTATTAGAAATGCTAAAACCAATTCAAGTGGGATTGGGGTCGGCATTTGGCTCGGGTAAGCAAGTTCAATCGTGGATTCACGTGGAAGATTTAGCTAACATGTTTTTTTATGCTGTTCAAAACCAATGGTATGGAGCGTATAATGCTGTAGCTCCTAATCCTGTAACCAATTCAGAATTAATTAAGACTATTGCTAAAACGGTAAATAAACCCTTGTTTATGCCAAATATTCCAAAATTTGTGATGTCATTAGTTTTAGGGGAAATGCACCAATTACTTTTTTCCAGTCAACATGTTAGCTCTCGAAAAGCTGAAAAAAACGGTTTTCAATTTCGATACCGTGATTTAGCCAAGACATTAGATAATTTGTTGTCATAAAAAAAAAGCTCTTCAATTGAGGAGCTTCTTATAAAGTGTAAGATGAAATAATAATTAATTTGTTGCAGTAATGCTAACTTTTAATTCGATTTCGTCGTCTACGAATTTGTCTTTTAAATTGTCAAATACAGATTTTGAAGCATAATTTACATTCCAATGTGTTCTGTCAATTTTGAATGTTTCACTATTTAATGTCACTGTATTTCCATCTACTAAAATCATAGCAGGGAAAGAAACTGGTTTAGTAATTCCTTTTAAAGTTAAATTACCGGAAACAGTAGTAACGGCATCAACCGTTGCAACAGATGTAATTTCAAAAGTTCCTTCCGGGAATTTTTTAGTATTAAAGAAATGATCTGCATCTTCTACTTTTCCTAATCCTTTTAAGTGGCCTTCTAAGTCTTCTTTTCCGTCACCGGCTTTTAAATCCAAAACAGTGATACTGTTCATGTCAATGGTGAATTTACCGCTTTCCACTTTTCCATTATTTAAAGACAATTCTCCGTTTGAAAGAGCAATGGTTCCATTATGTTTTCCGGCTGGCTTAGAGCCAACCCACTCGATGGTAGATTTGGTAGTATCTACTTTATACGTTGTGGCTGTTTCAGCAGCAATTGCCGCATTTTCTAACGGTTCTATTGCTTCTGCCTTGTCATTTTTACAAGAAGTTAAAGAAAGTGTAGTTAGGACTACTAAGCATAAAATGATTTTTTTCATAGTTTTTTAGTTTTAAGTTTGAACAAAAATAGAAAACCAACACGCCCATTTTTCATAAAAAAATATTAAATTTTGGCACATTGATTTTGAAGAAAATCGATTAAAAAAATTATTTACGCTGACAATTTGACATTTTTAAACAAATGGCAGTACTTTTGCAATCCAAAATTTAACAACGAATGTTCAAAAATTTTTTTAAGCAGATGAATCAAGAGAATACTGAAAATATAGAAAAGGAAATCATTGAAAATGAATCAACTTCAGAACAAACTCAGGAAGATATTGAAATTCCTGTAGTTGAATTGACAAATGAAGAAAAATTACAGGAAGACTTAGCTAAAGAAAAAGATAAATTTTTGCGTCTTTTTGCAGAATTTGAAAACTTCAAAAAAAGAACTGCTAAAGAGCGAATTGATTTGTTTAAAACGGCCAATCAAGAAGTTTTGGTTGCAATGTTGCCTGTTATGGATGATTTTGATAGAGCAATGGTTCAAATTTCTAAAACAGAGGATGAATTATTGTTGAAAGGTGTTGAATTGATTCATGAAAAATTAAAGTCTACTTTAGTTTCTAAAGGATTAGAACAAGTGGAAATTAGTGTTGGCGATGTTTTCAATGCTGATTTTGCCGAAGCCATTACACAAATTCCTGCTCCATCGGATGATTTGAAAGGTAAAATTGTAGATGTCGTTGAAAAAGGATATAAATTGGGTGATAAAATAATTCGTTTTCCTAAAGTTGTTATCGGTCAATAGAGACAGTTCTCGACCTATCCGTATGAAGTAATTAAAATAGGAAATTGAATTGAATAAATTTGGTATTTTAAAACATGAAAAAAGATTTTTACGAAATATTAGGCGTTACTAAAAGTGCATCGGCTGAGGAAATTAAGAAAGCTTATCGCAAGAAAGCAATTGAGTTTCACCCAGATAAAAATCCGGGAAATAAAGAAGCAGAAGAAAATTTCAAAAAAGCAGCTGAAGCTTATGAAGTGCTGAGCGATCCTAATAAAAAAGCAAAATACGATCAATATGGTCATGCTGCATTTGATGGCAATGGTGGATTTGGCGGCGGTGGCGGAATGAACATGGATGACATTTTCAGTCAATTTGGCGACATTTTCGGAAGTGCTTTTGGGGGAGGATTTAGTGGAGGTTTTGGCGGTGGTCAACGCAGAATGAAAGGTAGCAATTTACGAATAAAAGTTAAATTAACATTAGAGGAAATTGCCTTTGGAGTTGAGAAAAAAGTAAAAGTTAAACGGAAAGTTCAAGCTCCCGGTGTTTCTTATAAAACATGTGGAACTTGTAATGGTTCGGGTCAGGTTTTACGTGTAACCAATACAATTTTAGGTAGAATGCAAACGGCAACTACTTGTCCAACTTGTGGTGGTTCAGGTCAATCTATCAGTTCAAAACCAGCAAATGCCGATGCACAAGGAATGATTTTGGAAGACGAAACCGTTTCGATTAAAATTCCTGCCGGTGTTGTTAACGAGATGCAATTAAAAGTAACAGGTAAAGGAAACGATGCTCCGGGTAATGGAATTCCAGGTGATTTAATTGTTGCTATTGAAGAAATTGAACATGAATTTTTAAAACGAGAAGGAGAAAATCTTCATTATGATTTATACATCAGCGTGGCTGAGGCTGCATTAGGTGTTTCTAAAGAAATTGAAGCTGTTGGTGGAAAAGTGAGAATCAAATTAGAAGAAGGAATACAGTCAGGTAAAATTTTAAGATTAAAAGGAAAAGGAATTCCAAGTTTAAATTCATACGGGAATGGTGATTTATTAGTTCATATAAATGTTTGGACACCAAAGACTTTAAACAAAGAGCAACGTCAATTTTTTGAGAAAATGCTGACGGATGAAAACTTCATTCCACATCCTGAAAAATCAGATAAATCTTTTTTTGAAAAAGTTAAAGATATGTTTTCATAATATGAAAAAAATATTTACATTTGAACTTTACTAGGAAACTAGTAGATTCTTTTTCATAGCAATTTTTCCCATCCTTATGCAAATAAGGGTGGGTTTTTTTTGTAACAAACGTAGCTAAAAATGTACTAATTCCGTATATTTACCAAAACTCAAAAATAGGTATGAGCAACATTCTGGAAGTACGCCAAGTCGTCAAAAAATACGGCGAATTTACCGCACTCAATAGTGTTTCTTTAACGGTCCCGAAAGGTAGTATTTATGGATTATTAGGTCCAAACGGAGCCGGAAAAACATCATTAATCCGTATCATCAATCAAATTACAATGCCTGACAGTGGTGAAATTCTGTTAGACGGCGAATTGCTTCAACCACATCACATCCAACATATTGGATATCTTCCAGAAGAGCGAGGTTTGTATAAATCGATGAAAGTGGGTGAGCAATGTTTATATTTGGCTCAACTCAAAGGATTATCAAAACAGGAAGCCAAAAAACAATTGGATTATTGGTTTGATAAATTAGAAATTCAAGGTTGGTGGAATAAAAAAATTGAAGAGCTTTCCAAAGGAATGGCTCAAAAAGTTCAATTTGTTGTCACTGTTTTGCATAAACCAAAATTGTTGATTTTTGACGAACCATTTTCGGGTTTTGATCCTGTAAATGCCAATATTATTAAAGATGAAATTTTGGAGTTGAAAAAAAATGGTGCTACTATAATTTTTTCGACTCATCGAATGGAAAGTGTAGAAGAATTATGTGACGATATTGCTCTGATTCATAAATCGAATAAACTAATCGAGGGAAAATTGACCGATGTGAAACGACAACATCGAACCAATAGTTTTGAAGTCGGAATTTTAACCAATAATGTGGAAGGATTAATGATTGATTTATCGCAAAAGTTTAAGGTTAATCAAGCACAATTTAAATCGTTAAACGATGATTTAAAACTAGAAATCTCCATTGGAACTTCAAGTCCTAATGAATTACTTCAAATTTTGACCGGTAGAGGACAAGTGACCCATTTTGTTGAAAAAATCCCATCTGCCAATGATATATTTATTAAAACCGTAAGTGAATCCTAATGAGTGTATTATCTTTAATAATCAAAAGAGAGTTTATTGCGAAAGTCCGCAACAAATCATTCATTGTCATGACTTTTTTGAGTCCGCTATTGTTTGTGGGAATTGCTGTTTTTGTGGGTTATTTGGCTTCAATGAAAGCTGATTTAAAAAGCATTGCCATTCATGATGAAAGTGGTTATTTTGTGAATGAATTTAAAAATGATGCCGAATTTTCGTATCACGATTTGTCAAAAATAGATATAAATTTTTTGAAGGATAGCATCATCAGCGAACGTTATGAAGGGTTGATATATTTCCCAAAAACAGCTAGCTTAGCTGAGATTCAAAAAAGCATACAATATATTTCAAATGATAGTCCATCAATGGATTATATCATGGATATTGAAGAAATTATTGCTAAGAAAATCACGCAAGCCAATTATGAAAAAATTGGATTGGATACTTTAAAAATCAATAGTGCTAAAGCAAATGTAGATATTGTTTTGAAAAAATCTACCGGAGAAGATACTGTCAAAGGTTTGAACGAAATCAAATTGTTTTTGGGAGGTATTTTCGGGTATTTAATCATGATGTTTATTGTAATTTACGGCAACTTTGTCATGCGAAGTGTCATTGAAGAAAAAACGAATCGTATCATCGAAATCATTATTTCATCAGTGAAACCATTTCAATTGATGATGGGTAAAATCATCGGAAATTCATTAGCCGGAATTTTACAATTTTTAATTTGGACAATTTTAGGATTAGTGCTATTTTTTGTGTTTTCTTCTTTATTCGGCATGCAAATGGGAGCATCAACAACAGTTACTCCCGATATGGTAGCTTCAGCAAATCCGAATGGTTTTGCAGAGAAATTACCTTTATACATCAATGAATTTAAACAATTACCACTAGGTACGCTTTTGGTTTCATTTGTCATATATTTTATTGGAGGTTTCTTTTTATACAGTTCATTTTATGCCGCCATAGGGGCAGCTGTGGATAACGAAACTGATTCACAACAGTTTTTATTGCCAATTATTTTACCGTTAATTTTAGGAGTTTACATAGGTTTTTTCACTGTTTTAAATGACCCACATGGAACTGTTGCAACAGTGTTTTCAATTATTCCGTTAACTTCACCCATTGTGATGCTGATGCGAATTCCATTTGGAGTACCTTGGTGGCAATTGGTTTTGTCAATGGTTATATTGTATGCAACCTTTTTATTTGTGGTGTGGTTCGCCGCAAAAATTTATCGTGTCGGAATCTTAATGTATGGCAAAAAACCAAGTTGGAAAGAATTATATAAATGGTTGAAGTATTAACCTCATTTTTTAAATAAATAATAACATACGTTTTTCAGTACATCAGTACCTTAGCACCAAAAAAAATGTCAAAAATATTAATCATTGAAGATGAAGCCGCTATCCGAAGAGTTTTGACAAAGATTCTTTCGGAAGAAAATGATACCTATCAAGTAGAAGATGTTGAAGACGGAATTCAAGGTCTTGAAAAAATTAAAAACGAAGACTACGATTTGGTACTTTGCGATATTAAAATGCCAAAAATGGATGGAGTTGAAGTATTGGAAGCAATCAAAAAATTGAAACCAGAAATTCCGGTAGTGATGATTTCCGGACACGGAGATTTGGAAACAGCTGTAAATACCATGCGTTTGGGGGCATTTGATTATATTTCGAAACCACCCGATTTAAATCGATTATTGAACACTGTTCGAAATGCTTTAGACAGAAAACAACTCGTTGTTGAAAATAAAATACTGAAAAAGAAAGTCAGTAAAAATTATGAAATGATAGGGGAGTCAGAGCCTATTAATCATATCAAAAGCATGATTGAAAAAGTGGCTCCAACCGATGCACGGGTATTAATTACAGGTCCAAACGGCACCGGAAAAGAATTAGTGGCTCATCAATTACATGAAAAAAGTGAACGAGCCTCTTTTCCAATCATTGAAGTGAATTGTGCTGCCATTCCTTCGGAATTAATCGAGAGTGAGTTATTCGGACATGTGAAAGGAGCTTTTACATCAGCAGTAAAAGACCGAGCCGGAAAATTTGAAGCTGCAGATGGCGGAACCATTTTTTTAGATGAAATTGGTGATATGAGTTTAGCAGCACAAGCCAAAGTACTTCGTGCACTTCAGGAAAGTTTAATTCAACGGGTAGGTGCTGATAAAGATATTAAAGTGAATGTTCGTGTGCTGGCAGCTACAAATAAAGATTTAAAAAAGGAAATAGCCGAAGGTCGTTTTCGTGAAGATCTATACCATCGATTGGCGGTCATTTTAATTAAGGTTCCTGCTCTAAATGAACGAAGAGATGATATTCCCCTATTAATTGAACATTTTGCTTCTAAAATTGCTGAAGAACAAGGTAATTCTCCAAAACATTTTTCATTAAATGCTATTAATTTATTGAAGGAATACGATTGGACCGGAAATATTCGCGAACTTCGCAACGTGGTAGAACGTTTAATCATATTGGGAGGAAATGAAATTTCTGAGAATGATGTAAAACTATTTGCGAGTAAGTAAAATGGTAATTGGTAGTAGGCGAAAAAAAATCCCTTTAACAATCATCCATTACCTTAAAAATGAAATATGCAATTAAAAAAAATAAATCCCAAGCTTCAGCAGGCTTTAATTGAAAATGGTCTAACAGAAGCGAATGAATTACAGCATGAAACCTTTTCAACTTTAAAAAGTGGAGTAGATGCTGTTATACAGTCGCCCCCTAAAAGCGGAAAAACAACTACGCTTGTTTTAAATGTTATTCAGCGATTAGAAAAAGCGATTGGTGAAAGCACAAGAGCCTTAGTTATGGTTGAAAATCGTGATAAAGTGCTCGAAACAGTCGAGTTATTTCAAAAATTAGGCAATCATTTAGATTTGCGTGTTATTGGTGTGCATGAAAAAGGGGATATTGATTATGACAAAAATCAAATTTCTTTGGGTATGGATATTTTAGTTGGAACGCCAACTAAAATAAACGATATGTTCTCTTCTGCAGGATTTAACATGAATACAATTAAGCTATTTATGGTTGATGATGCCGAAGTTATGTTCAGAAACCGAATGGACGCTATCATTTTAAGACTTTCTTTGAGTGTAGAGAAAACGCAACGCGTCTTTTTTTGTTCAACTATCACAGAACGTGTAGAAGTTTTAGCAGATAAAATTATGATTGAACCGCTTTTCTTTGAAGCGGAATAAACTTATTACCAATTACTTTTAACACTTAACCTTTACAAAATGGGCATGATCAAAATATTTTCAGGAAGTGAAATTTTAGCTTCAGCATTAAATGAAAAAATAGAAGCTATCGGGGTTGATGTTTTAAAAAAAGACAATATTCAATCAGCACGCTTGGGTGGTTTCGGAAATTCTGATTTAGCTGTTGAGTTATTTATTGACGAACGTTATTATGGCAAAGTCAATGATGTAATTGAAGAGTTTAGAATGAGTATTTAATTCTCATCTAAATATTTTCAAGTAATACGCCAAGACCGATATAAACACTCCGAACATTCCAATAAAAGCAAACGAATACCGCAAACTGGTTAATTCGGCGATATGACCAATGATTGGTGGTCCCATTAAAAATCCTAAGAAACTTATTCCGGTCACAATCGTTAATGCTTCCCCTGTTGGTAAAGTTGTGATTCGTCCCGTAGTGCTGTAAACAATAGGAATGACATTAGAAACCCCAAATCCAACCATCATAAATGCGATTGTACTTGGAATCAAATACGGAAAAATTACAGCAGTATACAATCCCATCGAAATAGTAATTCCACTAAATAGTAATATTTTTTTTGCACCAAATTTCCGCACTAAAATATCACTTAAAAATCGTCCGGAGGCCATAGTAACCATGAATGATGTATAGCCTAAAATGACCAAAGCTCCCGGAGCTTTTACAATGTCCTTAAAATATACTCCACTCCAATCGAACATAATTCCTTCACTTGCCATACAACAAAAACCGATTACACCCAACCAAACCAATGATTTATCGGGTTTTCCAAATCGGGGTTTTAATTCAAATGAATCACTTTTTACCACTTTGACTTTAGCCAGATTTCGATAATTGATAAAGATGATTACTCCGACAAGGGCAAATACAATAAGGAAATGCTGGTAAGGCGTCAATTTAAAAGCCATCATAACCAAACCTACCAAAGCTCCACAGAATCCCGCTAAACTCCAAGAACCATGAAACGAACCCATGATTGCTTTTTTAAATATCTGTTCGGTGTAAACGCCTTGTGTGTTAATTGAAATATTACTGAAATTTCCGCAAATTCCAAAAAGATATAATCCAAGTGCCAATTGCCAAGGTTGTTCGGCTAAACCAATATTTGTTAAACTAAAAGCATAAAAAGGTAATGCAAATAACAATACTTTTCTACTTCCAAAACGAGTAACAATTTTTCCGGAGAAAGGCATGGCAGAAAGTTGTCCAATAGGGAGTGCGAACAAAATAGTTCCCAATTCACCTTCGCTTAAATTTAAAAAAGATTTGATATCAGGAATTCTACTTGCCCATGAAGCAAAACAAAAACCCATCCCGAAGTAAAAAAACGACATCGCCAAACGCATCCGGTTCAAATAGGATTGTTTTGCTTTTTGATAGCTTTTTTTGTGTTTTTGCTGCGGAATAATTTTTCCTAAAAAACTGTAATCAATTAAAGGCATCTTTTTTATTAACTAATTGAGACTACGAAATTAATTAAAAAAATAGTGTTAGAACTTGATTTGTATGCCTTTGGCAAACTAATTATCCATTTTTCAAGAATTGTCTTGTTGAATTATGATATCCAAAATTAAATGTGGTACAATTTATCATTTTCAAACATTCGGATTCCACAAATCGGTTATCTTTGCACCTTGAAAAATCAGAAATGTGAACTGACTTCCAGTTTCCATCTTCTAACTTCCAACTTAAAAATATGATTACAGTTAACGATATTGCCGTTCATTTTGGCGGAACCACTTTGTTTAGCGACGTTTCTTTCGCTATTAATGAAAATGATAAAATTGCCTTGATGGGTAAAAACGGTGCCGGTAAATCGACACTATTGAAAATTATCGCCGGAGAAGCAAAGGCTTCAACCGGAAACATTTCAGCTCCAAAAGATGCAGTGATTGCCTATTTGCCACAGCATTTATTAACGAAAGATGATGCGACGGTGATGGAAGAAGCTTCGAAAGCTTTTGCAGAAATCTTTGACATGAAAAATGAAATCGATCATCTCAATGAACAATTGACTATTCGAACCGATTATGAAAGCGACGATTATATGAAATTAATCGAGCGTGTGTCTGAAGTCAGTGAGAAATATTATTCTATTGAAGAAGTCAACTATGAAGCTGAGGTAGAAAAAGTATTAAAAGGTTTGGGTTTTGAACGCGAAGATTTTAACCGACCCACTTCTGAATTTTCCGGTGGCTGGAGAATGCGAATTGAATTGGCCAAGATTCTTTTGAAAAAACCCGATTTGATTTTATTGGATGAGCCTACCAATCACATGGATATTGAAAGTATTCAATGGTTAGAAGAGTTTTTAATCAATTCGGCCAAAGCGGTGATGGTCATTTCACATGATAGAGCTTTTGTCGATAATATCACCAATCGTACTATTGAAGTAACGATGGGTCGTATTTATGATTACAAAGCCAAATATTCGCATTATTTGGAGTTGCGTAAAGACCGAAGAGTGCATCAACAAAAAGCCTATGATGAACAGCAAAAAATGATTGCTGATAATATGGAGTTTATTGAGCGATTTAAAGGAACGTATTCAAAAACGTTGCAAGTACAATCGCGTGTGAAAATGTTAGAAAAATTAGTTCCGGTTGAAATTGACGAAATTGATAATTCGGCTTTGAAATTGAAATTCCCATCTTCTTTACGTTCTGGTCAATATCCGGTGGTGGTGAAAGATTTGGAAAAATCATACGGTGATCATTTGATTTTTAAAGATGCCAATATTGTGATTGAACGCGGTGATAAAGTAGCTTTTGTGGGCAAAAATGGCGAAGGAAAATCAACCATGATTAAAGCCATTATGAAAGAAATTGAAATCAATGGCGGAAGTGTTGAGATTGGTCACAATGCACAAATAGGCTATTTTGCTCAAAACCAAGCTTCGATGTTGGATGAAAATGCTACTATTTTTGAAACGATTGATGATATTGCTGTTGGTGAAGTTCGCACACAAATTAAAAATATTTTAGGAGCATTCATGTTCCAAGGTGATGATATTACCAAGAAAGTAAAAGTTTTGTCCGGTGGAGAAAAAACACGGTTGGCAATGATTAAATTATTGTTGGAACCAGTGAATTTATTGATTTTAGATGAGCCATCCAATCACTTAGATATGAAAACCAAAGACATCATCAAAGATGCTTTACGTGATTTTGATGGGACTTTGATTTTAGTTTCCCACGATAGAGATTTCCTTGACGGATTGGCTACCAAAGTTTTCGAATTTGGTCATAAACGCGTGAAAGAACATTTTGAAGACATCAAAGGATTTTTAGCTATGAAAAAAATGGAAAGTTTAAGGGAGATTGAAAAATAGGAAAAAGTTTATTATTGTTTTATAAATAAAAATATCCCGTTAAAAATTAACGGGATATTTTTTTTAAATGAATTAACAACAGTATTATAAATCAGTAATAATGAATTGACTTCTTCTGTTTAATTGGTGTTCAGCTTCAGAGCATTCTACATTATCAGCACATTTGTTTACCAATTGGGTTTCTCCATAGCCTTTTGCTGTTAAACGTTCCGGAGCTATTCCGTGTTTGATTAACCAATCTCTAGTTGATTTTGCCCTACGGTCAGACAATACTTCATTGTATTTATGAGTTTGACGACTATCTGTGTGTGAACGAATATCAATTTTCATCGTTGGATATTGGTTTAATACATCTAAAATTTTAGCAATATCTATCGCAGCATCTGGTCTTATGTTCCATTTGTCTAAATCAAAATAGATGAGGTTTATTCCAAATACGTCAGCTAAATCACCTCCTACAGGAATTGCTTTAACAGCACTGTCTAATTCAATTGGTAATTCTGTTATACCGCTTTCTTTGGCAATTATTACCGGAACTTCTTTTGTTGTGTAAGCTTCTTTTTCAGCTCTTACATAATATTTTTTCTCACAATCGACAATTCCAAAATCATAACGACCATCAAGGCCAGAAATAGTATCTCTTAACTTAGTGAATTTTTCATCAAATAATGTCAGTTTTGTGTTTGGAAGAATTGCACCTGTATTTGCATCTGTAACAATACCTACTAGTGATTGCTCACAATCCCAATCAATTTCACGAGTTTCTAAGAATTTATAGATATCGTCATTTCCAACACCCGGTCTGTTTGAAGTTAAAAATCCTCTTTTTGAAGTTTTATTGATAATCAGGGCAAAATCATCATATTGACTATTTGCAGATTCTCCAACATTATGAACTTGTTTAAACGAACCGTCTTTTTCTAATTTAGTTATGAAAATGTCTAATCCACCTAATCCTGGATGACCATCAGAAGCAAAATACAATTCATTGTCCGAAGTAATAAACGGGAATGTTTCACGACCTTCTGTGTTGATGTCAGAGCCCAAGTTTACAGGCGTTCCGAAAGAACCATCTTCTTTGATGTCTACTTTATAAAGATCAGATAAGCCTTTTGTTCCTGGCATATCAGAGGCAAAATATAATGTTTTTTCATCAGCACTCAACGTTGGATGAGCAACTTGATAGCTATCGCTATTAAAAGGTAAAGCAGTGATATTTATCCATTTATCTTCTTCAAGAGTAGCTTTATATATTTTTAATAAAGTAACCTTGTTTGCATCTTTTCCTTTTTTACCATCTAAGAAATTATTACGGGTAAAATAAACTGTCTTACCATCTTTAGTATAGGCAGGAGTTGATTCGTGGAATTTAGTATTCAATTTCTTACCATATTTTCCTGCAGAAGATAAAACGCCTTCAGTAGTCATATCTGCTGAATATAGATTTGAAAAATATTGGTCAGTCCAACTGTGTTTTCTTTTCGAAAAATTACCTGTATCACGAGTGGATGTAAAAACCACCTTGTCCAGATAAAATGCAGGACCATAATCTGAATATTCCGAATTGATTCCGGCATCTTCAATTTTATATCGACCTGAGTTTTTCTTGATTTCTTCGCGGTAATCTTTTTTAGTTTTCGCTATTAAACCTCTTGAGTCATTTCCGCTTTTCAGATTAAATTTTGCCATCATTTCATCAGCTTTAGCGTAATTGCCAACTCCTTTTAATGATTGTGCGTAACGGAAAAAATATTCAGGTTCAACTTCTTCGGTCATTGCAAAAAGTTCACCATACCATTTTTCAGCGTTCACTAAATCGGCATTGTAATAGTAGGCATTTCCAATTTTTTGCAACATATCAGGCGTTTTAAAGCCTTTTTCGGCCACTCGCTCATAGGTTTTAATTGCATCTATGTAGGCGAATTTATCATAGTTCTTATCTGCTTTTTTTACTCCCGCTTTTTGGGCTGAAACATTTAAAGCGATACAACTTAATAAAGTGATGTATATAAATTTTATTTTCATGACTGTTGCTTATTAGAAGAATCTTGGTGAAACAATTTTGTTATGTCTTTGGAACAATTCAAAGCGTAAAAATACTTCATGTGAACCTGAATTGTAGTTTTTTAATTCTGTTGTTTCCATATCATAGCCATATCCTATGTATAATCCGTCGGAAACTTGAAATCCTGCCATTGCACTAACGGCAGCATCCCATCTCCAAGCAGCACCTAACACAAATTTATCCATTATTAGGAAATTAGCGGATAAGTCTACTTGTAATGGAGCACCTTCAGTAGCTTTAGTCATTAAGGCAGGTTTAAACTTAAGATTGTAACTTAAATCGAAAACATGACCTGCAATAAAATAAAAACTCATTCTTTCTTTATTGATTGCAACAGAGTTGTCATCATAACGGGTAGTCTCAAAAAAGCTAGGAACAGAAAGACCAAAGTATGTTTTATCCGAATGGAAATAAACACCGGCTCCAATATTAGGAGTGAACTTATTTTCTAGATCTGCAAACTGTGGATCTCCTTGATCAGCTGGATTTAACTTATTTACATCCAAGTTAAATAAATTTGCCGATGCTTTAATACCAAACGAAAGTTTGTAGGTTTCAGAGGTATTAATGGAGTAAGATAAATCTGCTGAAATAGTGTTCTCGTTTGTTGGACCTATTCGATCATTTACAAAGGATAAACCTAAACCTAGATTACTCTCATTTATTGGTGTGTTAATAGAGGCAGTATTCGTTACTGGTGCACCATCTAATCCAACCCATTGGGTTCTGTGCAGTCCGAAAATACTCATTACTCCTCTCGATCCGGCATAAGCAGGATTGACATTTATTGTGTTATACATGTATTGCGTATACTGAGCATCTTGCTGAGCGAATCCAGCAAAACCTGTTAACATCAAAGCGAAAAATAAAAATTTTGTTCTCATTTAGTTTCTTTTTTTAGAAACCCGAGGGTCGTTAAACCCTCAGGAGTTTATTTTATCTTGTTAGGTACAAATATCCAGATTTATTTACAACATCTCCATCAAATGTAGTATACTGAATGATATAGAAATAGGTTCCGGTTGGTAATTCAGCAGACTTATTAACTGTCGCTCTACCTTCAGAAACACCTCGGAATGCTTTGGAACTATTATCATAGTTCTGAACATCATACACTAACACGCCCCAACGGTTATAGATTTCAACTGAATTACTCGAATAGCATTCAGTATTTTCAATGTTTTCAATATTGAAAAATTCATTCAAGCCATCTCCATTTGGAGACATCGCATTATAAATATTAATAGCATTACAAGGGAATGGAATACAATCATCATTTACATTCATTGTAACTTCATATATTCTTGGACAAGAACCTTCAGTAATTTCATATCTAAAGATGTAATTTCCAATAGCCGTTACTAGAGTTGGTGTAAAGATATTATTATTTAATGCACCAGTATTATTTACATCAATCCAAGTTCCACCTGTAGTCCCTGTTGGTAATAATGTATTAAGATCAATAGGAGTACTGTCTCCAATACAAGATACACTAGAAATTGGTGTAAAACTATCTTGAATTGTTACATTAATAGTTTGTGTAAAGGTTGATAAATTACCACAACTATCATAAGCTTCCCAAGTTCTTACTATTGTATAAGAAGTAGCTGATTCATTT
>Ga0209202_1000641_pt1 | contig 25851 bp, 25 predicted proteins | sample AD_UKC032_MetaG_FD_184416 | JGI IMG/M metagenome (GOLD analysis project Ga0209202, IMG submission 184416) | Active sludge microbial communities of municipal wastewater-treating anaerobic digesters from USA - AD_UKC032_MetaG (SPAdes) (version 2) | ecosystem: Engineered > Bioreactor > Anaerobic >... | reverse complement strand
GCCGGCCTTGTCGCCACAGACTCCATCCGTGGCGGCGCCAACCGCAAGGTGCTGGAGCGTGTTGTGGAAACGACGCGCATTTTCGAAGCGTGGAGCAGCGAGCACTGGGTTAACGAAGGCGCTGCTGTGCGCGTTTCGCTGATCGGTTTTGGACCTTTTTTCGGGGTCGACCGCAGCAGCCGGCTGGATGGCGACGAGGTTGGGGAAATTCACGCCGACCTTACCGCTGGCGAAGGGCTAAACCTTACTCAAGCTGAACGCCTTGGCCAGAACGCAGGTTGCGGTTTTATGGGAATAACCCGAGTGGGCCAATTTGAACTTGAAGGCTCGATGGCACGATCATGGTTGAAGCAACCAAATCCTCATGGCATATCGAACCAAGAAGTATTGCGCCCAAGCATCAATGGCCTTGACGTTACCCGACGGAGTCGCGACCAATGGGTGATTGATTTTGGATGTGAGCTTCTTGATACAGACGCTGCACTTTTTGAAGCACCCTATGATTACGTCAATAAATACGTTTTGCCTGAAAGAGCGGCAAACAACAGGGAAACATATCGACGATTTTGGTGGCGATTCGGTGAAGCACGACCTGGGATGCGAAAGGCGCTTAAAGGTCTTCCACGGTACATAGCCACAGTTGCGCACTCGAAACATAGACTATTTGTTTGGCTACATAATTCGTTCTGCCCTGATCATGCCCTCACTGTGATCGCCCGTGCCGACGACACCACCTTCGGCATCCTGCATTCCCGCTTCCACGAACTCTGGTCGCTGCGCCTCGGCACCTCGCTCGAAGACCGGCCGCGCTACACCCCGACAACCACCTTCGAAACCTTCCCCTTCCCGGCCGGCCTGACGCCGCGCAACACTGCGCCGGTCGCCGGTCAGGCTTCGCCGCCCTGCCTGGCCGGCCAGATCGTCGCCGAGAACATCGCCGCTGCCGCCCGTCGCCTGAACGAACTGCGCGAAGCCTGGCTCAACCCGCCGGAGTGGGTCGATTGGGTCATCACCCCGGAAGAGGAAAAAGCCGGCTTCCCCCAACGCCCGGTGGCCAAACCCGGTCACGAGTCCGACCTGAAAAAGCGCACCCTGACCAACCTCTACAACACCCGCCCGGCCTGGCTGGACCTCGCCCACAAAGCCCTCGACAAATCCGTCGCTGCCGCCTACGGCTGGACCGACTACACCCCAGAAATGCCCGACGAAGAAATCCTCCGCCGCCTGCTGGCGCTGAATCTGGAACGGAGCCAGCCTTGAACTGGTCTGAACTTCAGCCTTCTTGTAGTATCGCCCCTAAGTTTTAGTGGAGAAAAATCATGCCTCCTTCGACCCTCGAAGCCCTTGAAGCAGCAGCCCTGCAACTCAGTACGGCAGAACGCAGTCAGTTGGCCGAGCGCCTGCTGGTTTCGCTGGAAGAGGACGACGAGATCATGCTCGCCTGGGTTGCCGAGGCGGCGCAACGCGGTGAGGCTTTTGCACGGGGCGAAGAAACGGCCGACGATGTCTCTATGGTCATTGAGCGACTGCAAACGATGATTTCAAGCACCCGGCAGCAATGAAAGTTGTTGTTCTTGCATCCGCTGAACAGGATTTGAGCGAGGCCGCCGCCTACTATCTGGAACATGCCAGTGTTCGCATTGCGCAAGCCTTCGCTGATGAATTCCGGCACGCGACCGCGCTTTTGGCCGACTACCCGGAATCTGGAATGTCCGTCTCGGATAACCAGCGAGTGATGCAATTTCGGCGCTTTCCGTACTCGATTATTTACCGAGCGGCTGCCGATTCTGTCGTGATTCGGGCAGTGGCCCACCATCGCCGCAAACCCCGTTATGGGAAAAACCGATGATTTGCCCGATCTGCAAATGCGGCCATACAGCCCCCGGTTTCGCCAGCGTGTTACTTGAACGCGATGCGATGACACTATTGTTCAAGAGCGTCCCGGCCCAGGTCTGCGACAACTGTGGCGAAGAATTCATCGATGAAACCGCCTCGGCCAATTTGCTGAACACCGCCGAAGCCGCAGCCCGCGACGGCGTGCAAGTCGAGTTGCGCCGCTACGCCACCGTATAAGAATGCAAAGAACTCGATGAAGCCGACGGCTACTACTGCAATGCCGGATATTTCTGACGACACCCCGAAACTGACGCAGGCCGATTTCGACCGCGCCACCTTCAAGCTCGCTGGCAAGCCTGCCACCAAACTGGAATGGCAAGCTGCGGTGCGCGCCGTCATTTGCAAAGAACGGCACGCAACTTGAGCCTTTTCGATACCCCCATCGAGCGCCGCGGCTCGGACTCGATCAAGTGGGGAAAGTATGCCGGCCGCGATGTTCTGCCGCTGTGGGTGGCGGACATGGATTTCGCCGCGCCGCCGCCGGTGGTCGCCGCGCTTCAGGCTCGCATCGCGCACGGTGTCTTCGGCTACGGTCACCCTTGGCCGTCGCTGACGGCGTCAGTGCTCGCTCACCTTGAGGGCGAGTATGGCTGGACTATCGAGCCGGAATGGATCGTCTGGCTGCCGGGTCTGGTCAGCGGCCTCAACATCGCCTGCCGGGCGGTCGATGGCGAAGTGCTGACGGCGACGCCGATCTATCCGCCTTTCCTGTCGGCACCGCGTTATTCGGGGAAGGCGCTGAACCGCGTCGAACTGGCCTGCGTCGATGGTCGCTGGCAGTGGGACAAAAATGCGCTGAATTCGGCGTCGACCGCAACAACCGGATTGTTCCTGCTCTGCCACCCGCACAATCCGGTCGGCCGTTGCTGGAACGAGGCGGATCTGCGCGACCTCGCCGCCTTTGCCGAAGAAAACAACCTGATCGTCTGTTCCGACGAAATCCACTGCGGCCTGGTCCTCGACGCCGACAAACGCCACATCCCGTTCGCCAGCCTATCGCCCGCTGCCGCCGCGCGCAGCATCACGCTGATGGCGCCATCGAAAACCTACAACATTCCCGGCCTCGGCTGCGCCTTCGCGGTGATTCCCGACGCCGCCCTACGCCGCCGCTTCCTGCGCGTGATGGACGGCATCGTGCCGCATGTGAATGTGCTCGGCCTCGCCGCCTGCGAAGCGGCCTACCGTGATTGCGGCGACTGGCACGCCGAACTGATCGCCTACCTGCGCGGCAATCGCGACCTTTTGAGCGCTGCGGTCAACGCCGAAAACGGGGCGAAAATGTGCCATGTCGAGGCGACCTACCTGGGCTGGATCGATGTTCGCGAACTCGGTCTGGCCAACCCGGCGGCACACTTCGAGGCGCACGGACTCGGCTTGTCCGACGGCGCCGATTTCGGCGCGCCGGGCTGGCTGCGCTTCAATTTCGGCTGCACGCGGGCGACCCTTGACGACGCGCTCAACGCTTCGCCAAAGCCTGCAAGGCGGCATGAGCAGCTTCGCGCTGGCAATCGGGGCACTGCTGGTCGCGCTGCTGGCGCAGTCGCTGGCCACCGCCGTCGCGGTCGAATGCTACCTGCGCAAGGGGCAGCCCGCGCTGGCGCGGCGTTCCTGGCTGGCGCTGGCCGTCGCGTCGTTGATCTTCGCGCTGCAGCACGGTTACGCGCTCGAACTGGCGGCCAGTACCGGACTCCACGATTTGCGTCAGGCCGTTCTCTCGGGTGGCGCTTCCGCGCTGCTCGCGCTGGCCGTCTATGGCTTCAGGCGGCTGGTCTGAAAGCGCCGTTTTCGGTGATGATCCAGTCCAGGCGCTGGTCGTGCGGCTGTGGCCGGATGCTGGCGACGCGGTTGATTTCGAAGCCGACCCCGACCGCCAGCGGCCGCGGCGAGAGTGCCGCCAGCGTGCGGTCGAAGTAGCCGCCGCCATAGCCGAGGCGATAGCCGGCGCCATCGAAGCCGTTGAGCGGCAGCAGGATCAGGTCGGGCGTCAGCCAGTCGCCGGCGCTTGGCGTCGGGATGCCGTAGCGGTCGGCGGCGAGCGGGGTGTCCGGCGCCCACTCGCGAAAGCGCAGCGCCTCGTGCTCGGCGACGACGACCGGCAGTGCGGCGCGCACACCGGCTTCGCGCCAGCTTTGCAGCAGCGCCCGGACATCCGGTTCGTGCTTGATCGGCCAGCAGAAGGCGGCGATTGCCGGACGTGCCAGCGCGGCCTCGGCATGGGCGACGATGCGCGCCGACAGCGCCGCATGTTCGGGGTCGGCCAGAGCCGCCCGGCGCGCGGCCATTTCCTGGCGCAATGCCCGTCGCCAGGCCGTGCTATTCTCGTCAAGGTCATTCATGAATGAAATCTAGCATGAAGTTTCCAGCCCTACTCGTCGGTCTTTTCGTTTCATTGCCGCTTTTCGCGCAGAATAGCGGCGACAGCACCTTCCTTGCTGCCCGGGATGCTTTCCGTGCCGGCAACCGCGTCAAGCTCGACCGTGCCGCCGAGCAGATCGGCAATCATGAGCTGGCCCCTTACGTTGAAAACTACCAATTGCGCATGGATCTGGAGCATGGCGACCGGGCGGCGCTGCGCGCCTTTCTGGCCCGCCAGGAGGGCAATTACGTGGCCGAGAAGCTGCGCGCTGACTGGATCCGCTGGCTGGGCAAGCGCGGCGAATGGAGCGAGATTCTCGTCGAATATCCCCTGCTGCAGGCGCCCGATGGCGATACCACCTGCTACTACCAGCAGGCACGGCTGTCGAGCGGCGACAAGGCGCCGCTCGACGAGGTGCAGCCGCTCTGGCTGACCGTGCCTGAACCGTCCGGCGCCTGCAGTCCGCTGTTCGAGGCGCTGATCCGTAACGACCGGATCACGGTCGATGACCTCTGGGCGCGCGCCCGGCGCCAGTTCGAGGCCAATCGTACCGGTCCGGCCAGGCTGACGCTCGCGGCGTTGCCGGCCAGCCAGGCGGTGGATGTGAAAACCCTCGACAAGCTGCTGGCCAGCCCGATGGGCTATCTGGCCAAGCAGCCGGCCAGTTGGAGCAGCAGTCGCAGCGGGCGCGAACTGACGGCGCTGGCGATTCAGCGCGTCGCCAGCAATGATCCGCGCGCCGCGGCAGCCGAGCTGGAAAAACGGCAGGACCGCATGCAGGATTCCGAGCGACAATGGACATGGAGCCAGATCGCGCTGCAGGCGGCCAAACGCCATTACAGCGAGGCGCTCGGCTGGTATGCGCTGGGCGGCGAGACACCGCTTTCCGACGAGGGCGCCCAGTGGAAGGTGCGCGCCGCGTTGCGCGCCCATGACTGGAGCGTGGTCCTGGCTACCATCGGCGCAATGCCGCCGGCACTGGCCGCGCAGCCCGAGTGGGTCTACTGGCTGGGGCGCGCCTACAAGGCCGGTGGCCTGACCAGCGAGGCCGATGCGCAGTTCGAGAAGATCGCCGGCCAGTTCAATTTTTACGGCAACCTGGCCGACGAGGAACTCGATCGCAAGATCGTCATTCCGGCCAAAGCCAAGGCACCGACCGCCGAGGAACAGAAGGCGGCGCGCAACAATCCGGGCCTCCATCGCGCCCTCACCTTTTTCGCGCTCGAGATGCGGACCGAGGGGGTGCGCGAATGGAACTGGTCGCTACGCGGCATGAATGACCGCGAATTGCTGGCGGCTGCCGATCTGGCCAAGCGCAACCAGATCTGGGATCGCGCCATCAATACCGCCGACCGGACCAAAACCGAACATGACTTCGCGCTGCGTTTCCTGGCGCCCTACGGCGACCAGGTGCGTTCCGCCGCGCGCAACGAGGCGCTCGACGACGCCTGGGTTTATGGCCTGATGCGTCAGGAAAGCCGCTTCGTCACCGGCGCCAAATCCAGTGTCGGCGCCTCGGGGCTGATGCAGTTGATGCCGGCGACCGCCAAGTGGGTCGCCAAGAAGATCGGACTCAGGGATTACCACCACGGCCGCGTCACTGACACCGATGTCAATCTCCTGCTCGGCACCAGCTACATGCGGCTGGTCATGGAAAATCTCGACAGTCACCCGGTGCTGACCTCGGCCGCCTACAACGCCGGCCCCGGCCGGGCCAAGAAATGGCGCGCCGAGCAGCCGCTCGAAGGCGCCATCTATGCCGAGACCATCCCGTTCAACGAAACCCGCGATTACGTCAAGAAGGTCATGAGCAATTCGGTCTATTACTCGATGGAATTCACCGGTCGCCCGGATTCGCTGAAGGCACGTCTCGGTGTGGTTGGTCCGCGCGTTTCGGATGTGCCCAAGGACGCGGATTTACCTTAAGATTCACGCTTTACCGACGTAGCGAGACGATCGACGATGCCACCTGTCAATAACGAAATTCTGCAGGTGCCCGAGGATGCGTGGGAGATTCTGCGCGATTGCCGCGTGTTTTTTCTCAAGCAGCTCGTTCGTTTGCTGCAGGAGGCGGACAGGCTGCCCGAGGAGCCGTTGCGCGCCTTTGCCAAAGGCGCAGGTGCGTATTTCGACGACATCGTATCGACCGAAAAACGTAGCCGTTTCGATCAGCTCGGTAACCTGACCGCCTCGCGGATATCGCTGCTCGGCGAGGATGACCTTGAACTCGACATCCGTCTCAACAGCTTTGTGGCGCAGTTACTTGAGTCGAACAGCAGTGGGTTGTGGCGCGTCTATCTGCGTTTCGTGACCCTGCTCGGCCGCCCGGAACTGTCGCCAAATGACAATCCGGTCGGCCCCAAGATTGTTGCCATGGGCCTGGTGGCCTTGTGCAAGGCGCTGGACGACGATCGTGACCGCGCGCTGGATCGTATTGAACGGCTTGAAGACCATTTTGGCGAATTTTTGCCGGGGGTTTATCTGGCGCTCAACGATTTTATGGTCAGTCGCGGGGTGTCTGCAGCGCAACCGACCATCGTTACCGCCGCGGATATCGCTGAGTACTCGTCGGCATCCGCCGGCAGCGGCATGATGGCGATCGATCCGGCGGCAGCGTTGCAGAAGAGCCTGCTCGGCCAGCAAGCGTTTAGTCAGCAAGCAATTGGTCAGCAACCGGCCGGTCCGGCGGCATGGACTGGGGGCGCTGCAGCATCACTCGTGACCCAGGCGATGTTTGGCCGCCTGCTGGCGCGGCTCGATGATCTTGAACGCGCCGGAAGTCTTGCTACCGAAGGCTCGGCAACAACTCGCCCCCGTCCGTTGAATGCGACCGAACTCGGGGTGCCGAGCGGGGCGCCCGAAGCGGCGGCCATCGACGCGCTGGCGATGATTTTCGAGGCAATTTTTCAATCGTCGGCGCTGTCCGATGCGATTAAGTCGGCACTGGCCAGCCTGCAGATTCCGATGCTCAAGGCGGCCATGCTCGATGCCTCACTATTCACGGCCGATGCCCATCCCGCACGCCAGTTGCTCGACAAGATGGCGCGTACTGCCGTCGGTCTTCCTTTTGATGTCTCGTCTCGTCACCCGCTATGCGTTGCCATTCAGCAGATCGCTTCGCGCGTGCGCCGCGAATTCGTTAACGATTTCAAGGTTCTGCGCGACCAGGTTGCAGAACTCGACAAGCTGATCAGTGAGCGCGACGCGGCCACGGCGCAGCTCGCAGCCACCTACCGCCCTTTGCTTCAACGACTTGGACAGAGCGATCAGGCTGAGTCACGGAGCCGCGAGGCGATCGAACAGTTCTGCATGAGCACAGATCTGCCGGCGACCATTATCCGCTTCCTGCGCGAACACTGGCAGCGGGTTCTACGTCAGGTCTTCCTTGAACATGGAGGCGACAGTCCCGAGTGGAAGGAAAGCAACCAGGCGATCGACAATTTGCTGTGGAGCATCCGGCCAAAGGCCGATATCGAAGAGCGCAAGCAACTCGCACGCGTCTTGCCCCAACTGTTGCAGGTGCTCACAAGGGGAATGCAGCGGATTGCCCTGCCCGATGCATTGCGTGCCGAATTCCTTGATACCTGTTTTGCGTTGCAGACGGCGGCGATGCGTGGTGCGCCGACAGCAGTTGCAAATGCCGCCCCCGAGCCGGAGTCAGGTGCCGTTAGCCATACGGCCGGCGCGGGCCCGGTGGTAAGCGAATTGCGGGTCGGCGCGCAGTTACTGAAAATTCAGGATCTCGCGGGTGGTCATGTGGGTCTTGAAAAATTTCGCCAGTCGCAGGTGCGGGCCGGCGACTGGGTGGCATTCCGGATGGCTGACGATGAGTCGCTGTGCGGGCGCGTCAGCAATATCAACAGGGAAAGCGGCAAACTGCTGTTCGCCAACCCGGACTGGGAGTTCGCAGTACTGCTGCACCCGGCGCTCCTCGACAGCCAGCTCAAGGCAGGCAAGGCCCGCGTCGAGTCGCGGGTTTCGCTGTTCAATGCAGCGGCCGAACAGGCATTGAAGCGAACCCCGGACGCCGCGCAAGTGCGCCCGAGTTGAGCGATTTGCCTTAAAATCGTGACTTTATAGCGTCAATTCCGGGGCATCAGATGGACTTCAAGAAAGTATTGCTGCTGGGGGGTAGCGGTTACGTCGGTACCTACATCGTCAATCGCCTGTCGCAGCGCGGCATCGAAGTGACCGTGCCGACGCGCCGCCGCGAACGGACCAAGGCGCTGATCATCCAGCCCAACGTGCTGATGCCGGAAGTCAATATCAACGCGGAAGGTGTTCTGGACGAGCTGGTGCGTGGTCAGGATGCAGTCATCAACCTGGTCGGCATCCTGCACAGCCGTGATGTCGAGTTGCCGTACAGCAAGGATTTTGCGGCAGCGCACGTCGAACTGCCGAGGAAGATCGTCGCCGCCTGCAAGAAGGCCGGCGTCCGTCGGTTGGTGCATATGAGTGCGCTCGGCGCCAATTCCAGGGGGCCGTCGGAGTATCTCTGTTCCAAGGGCGATGGCGAGGCGATCGTGATGGCGGCGCAGGGTGACCTGGAGGTGACCGTGTTCCGCCCGTCGGTCATCTTTGGTCTTGGCGATTCCTTCCTGACGATGTTCGCCGGCGTGTTGCGCAAATTGCCGTTCTTCCCGCTTGGTTTCGGTCATGCTCGCTTCCAGCCGGTCTGGGCAGCCGATGTCGCCGATGCCTTCGTCGACTGCCTTGGCGATGCGTCGACCTTCGGCCAGGTTTACGATCTGGTCGGCCCGACGGTCTATACGCTGCGCGAACTGGTCGATTACACCGCGAAACTGGTCGGCAGCACGACCAGGGTGATTCCGCTTCCCGAAGGACTGGCCTATCTTCAGGCCGGACTGATGTGGCTGGCGCCGAATCCGCTGATGTCGCCGGACAACCTGCGCTCGATGCAGGTTGACAACGTCTGCGATGGCAACTGCAAGCTGCCGCCCAACTGGAAGCCGACCCCGCTGGAAGCGGTCGCCCCGACCTACATCGCCCACAAGACACCGAAGGGCAAGCTCGACGGCTTCCGTTACAGGGCCGGAAGGTAGCCTGCACAGCGGCCGATGAAGACCTACATCGTCGGCGGCGCGGTGCGCGATGAACTGCTCGGACGGGCCAATGCCGACCGCGATCATGTGGTCGTCGGCGCCAGTCCGCAGGACCTGCTGAATCAGGGCTTTCGCCCGGTTGGCAAGGACTTTCCGGTTTTTCTCCATCCCGAAACGCAGGAGGAATATGCGCTTGCCCGCACCGAGCGCAAGACCGGCCCCGGCTACCATGGCTTCAGCTTTCATGCGGCGCCCGATGTCACGCTGGAAGAGGATCTGGCACGCCGCGACCTGACCATAAACGCGATGGCACGCGCCGCAGACGGCACATTGGTCGACCCCTTCCACGGTCAACGCGATATTTCGGCCAAAATCCTGCGTCATGTCGGTCCGGCCTTTGCCGAAGACCCGGTTCGCATCCTGCGCCTTGCCCGTTTTGCCGCCCGCTTTGCCGATTTTTCGGTGGCCCCGGAAACGCTGGCGCTGATGCGCGGCATGGTGGCGAGCGGCGAAGTCGACCATCTGGTCGCCGAGCGCGTCTGGCAGGAACTGGCCAAGGGGCTGATGGAAGCACAGCCCTCGCGCATGTTCGCGGTGCTGCGCGAGTGCGGCGCGTTGGCCCGCTTGCTGCCCGAAGTCGACGCGCTGTTCGGCGTGGCGCAGCGTGCGGACTACCATCCGGAGATCGATACCGGCGTGCATACCCTGATGGTGATCGACGAGGCGGCGCGCCACGCTTTCGCGTTGCCGGTCCGCTTCGCAGCGCTGACCCACGACCTAGGCAAGGCGACGACACCGGCCGATATCCTGCCGCGCCATCATGGCCATGAAGCGCGCAGCGTAAAGCTGGCGACGGCGCTCTGCGACCGCCTGCGCGTGCCCAACGACTGCCGCGATCTGTCCCTGCTCGCCGCGCGCTACCACGGCGACATCCACCGTGCCGCCGAACTGCGCCCGGCGACGTTGGTCACCCTGCTCGAACGGACCGACGCGCTGCGCCGCCCGGAGCGCTTTAGCCAGTTGCTGCAGGCCTGCCAGTGCGATTTCAAGGGACGGCTGGGCTGGGCCGATCGTTCCTACGATAGTCCGCGCCTGCTGCTGGCCGTGCTCGATGTGGTGCAGAAAGTCGATGCCGGCGCCATCGCCGCAGCCTGTACCGACAAGGCAAGCATTCCCGAACGCATTCGCGCGGAACGCGTCGCCGCTGTCAAGGCCCTGCTAGATCAGGCGCGCGAGCAGCATCAGCAGCGCTGAAAAGATAATCGTCGTCGTAAACGGCAGATAATAGGTTCGACCGCGATAGCGGAAGCTGATGTCGCCCGGTAGCTGCCCGAAACGGATGAAGCGCGCGGCGTGCGGGGCGATGATGCCGAGCAGAAAGATGGCGATCACCAGGGTCAGGATCCACTTCAACATGTCGACTTGCGCTACCCTCGAGAATTGCGCATTTAAGCATGCTTCCCCCGAAAATTGAGCGGCAATGTTAAAGATCAACAAGATCAATGGTATCGAGGTTTTCTCTTGCCTGCCGGCAGCGCCGACCGGGCGCCCACCACTGCTCTTTGTTCACGGTGCCTTCGCCGCCGGCTGGATGTGGACCGACACCTTCATGCCATTCCTGGCCGCGGCGGGCTATCCCTGTCATGCGCTTTCCCTGCGCGGCCATGGCGGCAGCAACGGGGGCGAGCACATCAACTGGCATTCGATCGCTGATTATGTCGACGATGTCGCGCTGGTCGTAGATTCACTGGACGAGAAGCCGATCCTGATCGGTCACTCGATGGGCGGTTTCGTCATCCAGAAATACCTCGAACGGCACCCCGTACCGGCCGTCGTGCTGCTCTGTTCGGTGCCGCCGCAAGGGCTGATCGCCGCCCAGTTCCATCTGCTGTTCAACAAGCCGCACCTGTTCGTGGACATCAATAGCGTTCTGAACGGTGACCATGCCGATAGCCGCACTCTGCGCGAAGCCCTGTTCGTCGGCGAGGTCGACGCAGCGATGCTTGCGCTGTGGACGCACCGGATGCAACGCGAATCGCACCGGGCCTTATGGGATATGTCGATGTTCAGCCTGCCCAGGCTGCACGCGATGCATCGCCCGCCGATGCTTATTCTCGGGGCCGAACACGATGCCCTGGTGCCGGCCTTCCTCATTGAGTCGACTGGCCATAGCTACCGTTTGCCGGTCCATATCTTCCGCGACATGGGCCACGCGGTGACTCACGAAAAGGAATGGCAACGCGTGGCAGCGACACTGGATGCGTGGTTCGATCAGGTCGTCGAGTGAGGGCGGTGGCGCTGCAGAGACGAGAAGCGCGTAATCCTTGCTTTTGCGGTTTTTTCGCTTCACTATTGCTTATCTTTCGCCGAACTATGCCCATGCGATGAACACTGACGAAAAAACCGGCGAGTCGAGCCCGATTCTCGATGCCATTCGCGCCAAGCGCGACCGCCATACCCCAAAGGCCGACGATATCGAGGCGCTCGAAGCGGCGCTGGTCGCCGATATCGATGCCTTCGACCTCAATGAGATGGAGCGCCAGGCGCGCCGCGAGCAGATGGCCAGCATGCACGGCGGCATGAGCGATGCGTCGCTGGTTTTTCCCGAGATCGTCCCGACCGGCACGGTTCACCAATTCGACCATGCAGGAAAAGGCGGCGATGCCCGACGCTATCCGCAGCGGGGCGCCGAGGGCAGCAACTTGCTCGGCCAGCTGCGGAATCAGGCCGAGCGCCGGCAGCGCGAACTGCACAGCGAAATGGCCGAGCGTTCGGCGAGTAACATCGCGCTGGAACAAGCGCTGAAGAATCTGTTTTTCTTCCTGCACGATCTCGTGCAGCAGCTCAACATCATCAAGCCCGCCGTCGAGCGCGAGTATGCGGCCGCCGGCGACGTGATGTTCAGCGGACTCGTCTGGCAGGAGGGATTTGCCGATTACCGGACGCAATCGCAGAGCGCCGGGGCGATGGTCGAACTGGTGACCCTGGCCTACCAGCTTGTTTCACCGCTCAAGTTTCTGGTCGCGCGGGAAGGTGCGGGGGTCGAGCGCCTGCGCACGGCGCTGTTCGATTACGGCCTGCAATTTTCCTGCAAGGAATTCAAGAACAAGCGCAGTTTCGTCGAGCGGGCCGAGTTCGAGATCAGCGGCCAGTTCAGCGTCAGTGCCCGCTGGCGGGCGGATTTCAACAACGGTGTGCTGGTTCTCGAATCGCGCAATCTCGAGCGCTTGGGCGGCGCGACTCATACCGTCAGGCCGGAGGCAGTCGACCAGGCCCTGCTCGATGAATTCGGCCGCCTGTTGCTTGGCTTGCCCAGCAGTTTCCGCGAGTTGTCCAGACGGTAAGCACGCGCTGGCGAATCTTGTCCGGTTTGCCGGGAATTCAGCGCCTGACAATCAGCGCCGAGGTCGAGTAGTCAAGGTTTTCGATGGTGTTGGTCGATAGGTTGATTTCCCGCAGGAGGCACACGAGGGAGGCAATCAGCGCCACCATCGCGGTGACGAACAGGCTGGCAATTGTGTGGGGCAGTTCGATGCGCAGTTCGGCGCCGATGAAGAGAATGACGATGACCAGGCATACCAGCAGGATGCATAAGGTGCCTAGCTTGATTGCCCAGTGAATCAGACGGGAGCGGCGTGCCAGCGAAATGATCGTGGCCTCGGCGCGCTCGCGATATTCCGGTGAAACCTCTCCGGTAAGGGTACGTTCCAGAATATAAAAACGGTCGATGACCCGCATCAGGCGATTGTTCATCAAACCGAGTATCGTGCCGACGCCGCCCAGCAGGAAAACCGGGGCGATCGCGAGCTGGATGACAGAGGCTATGGAAGTAATCTGACCGGGAAGTTCGTTCATGACTTTGCCTTAAGCGCCAAGGTTAACCAGAACTATCCCATGTTTTCCGACTCTGACCAAAACCTCGCGCCAGATCGTTCCGCTCTTCGCGGCGATCATCCTTAAGAATCCAATCAGACCAGTTCATGAACGCACCCGAGCAGCAATGGCGACCCGGTCGCCTGGAAGACCTTGAATTCGACAACAGTTTCGCCGGCCTGCCCGATGCGTTCTACACGCGGCTCGCTCCGGCGGGCCTGCCCGAGCCCTATCTGGTTGCCGCCAGCAACGAGGTAGCCGAACTGATCGGACTCGACCCGCGGGAAATCGAACGTTCCGAGTTCCGCGAGATCTTCGCCGGGAACAGCCTGCCGCCGGGCAGCGACGCATTGGCCGCGGTTTATTCGGGCCACCAGTTCGGCGTTTGGGCCGGGCAACTGGGCGATGGTCGCGCCCACCTGCTGGGCGGCCTGCGCAATGCGCACGGGCACTGGGAAATCCAGCTCAAGGGAGCGGGACGGACACCGTATTCGCGCGGTGCCGACGGGCGTGCCGTGCTGCGTTCGTCGATCCGCGAATTTCTCTGCTCCGAGGCGATGGCCGGACTCGGTATCCCGACGACGCGGGCGCTGTCGATTGTCGGCGCCGACCTGCCAGTGCGCCGTGAGGAAATCGAGAGCGCCGCCGTGGTCGCCCGCGTCGCACCGAGTTTTGTGCGCTTCGGCTCCTTCGAGCACTGGGCTTCGCATGGGCGCAACGACGAACTGCGCCTGCTCGCCGATTACGTGATCGATACTTTCCGTCCCGAGTGCCGCGACTCGGCCAATCCCTATGGCGCCCTGCTCGCCGACGTCAGCCGCCGTACCGGCGAACTGATCGCGCGCTGGATGGCGGTCGGCTTCATGCATGGCGTGATGAACACCGACAACATGTCGATCCTCGGCCTGACGCTCGACTACGGCCCCTTCGGCTTCATGGAGGCTTTCGATGCCGGCCACATCTGCAATCACTCCGATTTTCAGGGCCGCTACACCTACCGCAACCAGCCGCATGTCGGGCAGTGGAATCTCTACCGCCTGGCCGAGGCTTTCCGCCCGCTGGTCGGCGATCAGGCGATGGTGCGGGCGCTGGTCGATGACAGCTATGGCGATGCCTTTGATCAGCATTTCGAGCAACTGATGCGGGCCAAGCTCGGCTTGCACGCGGCGCTGCCCGACGACGAAAACCTGATCGGCGAGACCTTCGCCCTGTTGCAGCAGCACCGTCCCGATTTCACGCTGTTCTTCCGCACACTGTCGCAACTGCCTGTTACGGTCGACGCGGAAAAGTCGCCAAAAATCGACGATCCGCTGCGCGACCAGTTCGTCGACCGCACTGCCTGCGATATCTGGCTGGAAAAGTGGCGTGCCCGGCAGGCGCAGACGCCGTGGGACGACGCAGCGCGCCAGGCGGCGATGCGCGCGGCCAACCCGAAATACGTGTTGCGCAACTGGCTGGCGGAAGTGGCGATCCGCAAGGCACAGGAACGGGACTTTTCGGAGGTCGGGCGCCTGCTCGCCTGCCTGCGTCACCCGTTTGCCGAGCAGCCGGAATTTGAAAACTACGCTGCGTTGCCGCCCGATTGGGCGAACGGGCTCGAGGTCAGCTGTTCGAGTTAGCGGGAAAAACCTCAGCCTGGAACGAAGCAGCGCCGGCCTTCGTGCGTGAATTGCCGCAGGCGGTAGCCGTAGAGGTTGCTGAGCTTTTCGGCGGTCAGAATGGCGTCGACCGCACCGCTCTCGCAATGTCCGTCCCCGTCGATCAGCAGCGCCTGATCGCAAAAGCGGTGCGCCAGCGCCGGGTCGTGCAGGACCATGATGACGCCGGCGCCGCAGTCGCGCGCGGCGCCGGAAAACAGTTCGAGGACAGCCATCTGGTGGTTGAGGTCGAGATGGGCGAGCGGTTCGTCGAGCAGATAAAGCGGCGCCGCCTGGGCGAGCAGTGTGGCAATCGCCAGGCGCTGGCGTTCGCCACCCGACAGGGTGTGAATCTGGCGCTGTTCGAAGCCGGCGAGGCCGACGGCTGCCAGGGCGCTGCGCGCCAGTTCGGCGTCGTGCGTGCTTTCCCAGTCCCAGCGGCCGAGGTGCGGATGGCGGCCGGTCAGGGCGGTTTCAAGGACAGTCGAGGCAAACGGATCGGCCAGTGCCTGCCCGAGCCAGGCGCGCCGGAGCGCGGCGACGCGCGGCGTCAGTGCGGCATAGGGCGTGCCGCCCAGTTCGACGCTGCCATCCACCGGCGGGCGCAGCCCGGCCAGGGTCGACAGCAAGGTCGATTTGCCGGCGCCGTTGCGGCCGAGGATGGCCAGGCGTTCGCCGCTGTTAACCACCAGATCAAGGGAATTCACGATGCAACGGCCGCCGATCTCGACGACCAGTTGCCGCGCCTCCAGCAAGGCACCGCTCATTTCGGCTGCCTCGACAGCAGGGCAAGGAAAACCGGAACGCCGATCAGCGCCGTCAGCACGCCGACCGGCAGTTGCTGCGGGGCGATCAGCGAACGGGCCAGCGTATCGGCGAGCAGCAGCAGCGCGCCGCCGGCCAGGGCCGAGGCAGGCAGTAGCAGACGCTGATCGTTGCCGCTGGCGAGGCGAACCAGATGCGGGACGACGAGGCCGATGAAGCCGATGGCACCGGCGGTCGTCACCGCGGTAGCGGTGGCCAGCGAAGCGAGCAGATAAATGGCGTAGCGCAGGCGGTCGACCGCAACGCCCAGCGCCTGCGCCTGCATCAGGCCACGCGCCAGCAGGTTGAGTTCGCGCGCGAAGGGCATCGCCAGCGCCAGCGCGACGGCGAGTACCAGCAGCGGTTGCCAGGCGTTGCCGGCCTGCGAGAGGTCGCCCATCAGCCAGAAAAGCATGCCGCGCAGACGGTCGTCGGGGGCGATCGCCAGCATCAGCGCGATCAGTGCGCCGCAGCCGGCAGCGACGATGACGCCGGTCAGCAACAGGCGGGTCTGGGTCCAGCTCCCGTCGCCGTGCGCCAGTCCGAAGACGAGCAGCATGGCGCCGAGGGCGCCGGCAAAAGCCAGGCCGTCGATGCCGAATGCCGGCAGGCCGATCATGATGGCGAACAGCGCGCCGACGCCGGCGCCACCCGAGATGCCGAGAATGTAGGGGTCGGCCAGCGGGTTGCGCAGCAAGACCTGCATCAGGGCGCCGGCCAGGGCCAGCAGGCCGCCGCAGGCAAATCCGGCGAGGGCGCGCGGCAGCCGAAGTTCACGAACGATGTCGGCGCCGGGCGCCGCCTGCCCGAGCAGCGCGGCAACGATGTCTGACGCCGCAACCGGGATGCTGCCGACCGCCAGCGCCGCCCAGAAACTCGCCAACGCCAGCAAGGCCAGCGTGGCGAGAATCAGGAAGGCGCGGCGGCGGGTCGGCATCAGCGGAAGTTGTAGCTCGCGGTCATCAGGAAGGTGCGGCCATCGGCAGGATAGTAATAGTAGTCCGACTGGAAGGCCGAGTAGCCGGCATATGGCGAGTACTTCTTGTCGAAGGCGTTGAGCAGGCGCGCCGAAACGGAAAACGGCTTCAAGTTCCAGTTTGCCATCAGGTCGACCGTGGTGTAGCCGGGCAACTTGTCGAGCGCGTTGGCGAAATCGCCGCTGTAGTAGCGCTCACCGACATAGTTGGCGACGGCGGTGTATTGACCGATCGAGCCGCCGTCCCAGGACAGCCGCGCCGATGCCTTGTTGTGTGGGACCAGCGGCACCTGATTGCCATCGTAGATGCCGTCGCGGAAGATTGAGCTGGCATAGGTGTAGGAAGCGCGGGCGAGCAGCGACGATACGATGCGCCAGTCGGCTTCGAGTTCGAGACCCTGGCGGCGGGTCGGCGCCAGGTTGACGTTCTTGAACAGTGCGCCGTCATAGGCGATTTCGTCGTCCAGGTTCATCAAATAGACAGCCGCCCGACCGGTGACCGGCCCGGCGCTGAAACTGCCACCGATTTCGCCGAGCGAGCCGGTCTGTGGCTTGAGGTCGCCGGCGAAGGTTGGATTGCCGGTGAATGGGTCGTAGCCGAACAGTTCGTCAGTGGTCGCGAAGCGGAAGGTCGTGCCGGCCTTGCCGTAGGTGCGCCAGCCGTCGCCGGTGTAGTTGAGGCCGAGGTCCCAGGCATTGCGGGAATAGTCGGCGCTCCCTTCCAGCCCGGGTTGCGGGCCGAAGAATCCGAGGTAGGCATCCTGCCTGGCCGACTGGTCAACGCGTTGATTGCGCGCGCCGATGGTCCCGGCCCAACCGGCGCCGAACTCGGTGGTATTCTGGAAATATAAACCCAGACTGTCCTGCGCGGCACTTTGCGTGGCGGATGTGGTGTAGGTTGCGTCAACGGTGCCCGAGTAGTAGTCGATGCCAGCCACTGTCTCGCTCTTCAGGCTGCCCAGGCCGTGCTGCCAGCGCAGGCGCGGGGTCAGCGACCAGGTTTCGCGGGTGCGGTCGGCTTCGCTGGCGAACGAGACATAATTGGCGTGGCTGTCCTGGCGGTCGATCGAGGCTTCGCCCTCGATACGCAGCGTGTCGGTTACCGGAAACGCCACTCCGGGGTGCAGGCGGTAGCCGTTGCTGCGCTGCGAATCGTAGGGGGTCGTCGAGGTTTTGGGGTTGGATTGATAGGCGGGGCTGAGCAGGTAACCCGGCAGGCCGGAATTGTTTTCGTATACCGAGAAGTCGATAAAGCTTTCGCTCTGGCCGATATAAAGTCCCCCGCGTCCGCTGAGCGCCGCCTGCTCGGCCTGCGAATTTTCGCGCCAGCCGCCGGTGTGGGCGTAATGACCGAAGACATTGAAGTAGCCGGATTCGTTGCCGGCTGCCGCATTGGCATCGACGGTCTGGGTATCGTAGCTGCCAAGGCCGACCGTGGCGCCGGCACGCGGCTTACCCGACTTGTCGGTGATGATGTTTACAACGCCGCCGGTCGCCTTGTCGCCATAGAGCACGGTGCCGGCGCCGCGCTGGACTTCGATGCGCTGCACGCTGTCGAGCGGAATCGCCGACCAGCTGACGCTGCCGAGATCGATCGGATTGAGGCGCTGGCCGTCAAGCAGGATCAGTGTATTGCTGCCGGCGCTTTCGCCGAAGCCCCGGATGTCGACCGTCGAATCGATGCCGAGGCTGCCGTAGAGGGCACGTACATCGACCCCGGCGCTCGATTTCAGCGTGCTCGGCAGGTCGGTTGCCGGCGTGTTGCGGATATCGTCGCGCGTGATGACGCTGATGTTGGCCGGCACTTTCACTTCCGGCTCGTTGAAGCGGGTGGCGGTGACGATGATGGGGTCGAGACTGTCGGCAGCCAGCGTGTGTGCCGGGGCCAGAAAGGCAATTGAAATTGCCGCGGCGAGCGGCGTCAGACGTGGATTCATTTTTTCTCCCTTTCCGGCAGACGTCCCCGCATACCGGAATGACTGAACAAGGAAGTATCGGGAGAACGAACGCTGGTCGGAGACCGGCGCCACACCCCCGTGGCACTTCCGCTGGTTGTCTCAGGCCGGTATCCGGGCTTGCAAGTCTTGACGCGCCGCCTTCCCAGGTCAAAACCCAGTGGCATCGTGGCGCGCCCGCACTTGCTTACCGTTGCGGGGGCAGCAGCGGAGTTGTCGATTAGGACGCACCGCTTTCCCGTTTAACTGCGGTTGGAGAAACCTTCCGCAGCACCTGTTACAGCGCGCATTCTACAGCCTGCCGTGTTGCATTGCACCAGAATTGATTGCGGGCGGTAGCGATAAAGCACTTTTAGAATAAAGGCTTAGTCCTTGACCATGCAGTATTTTTACCTCTATAGTGCGCGCCATGAATAAGCATCTCGAAGCGCTCGAAGCCAAGATCGAACAGGTCGTCGCCCTGGTGCACCAGTTGCGTGCGGAAAACGAGGTGCTGAAAAATCAAATGGCAGAAGCCGAAGCGGAGCGTCTGCACCTGCGCCAGTCGATGACGGCCGCCCGCGAGCGTCTCGAAGGACTGATCGACAAGTTGCCCGAGGATGCCTGAAATGAGTGCCGAGCCGAACTTCCTCGACGTCAAGATCATGGGTCGCGAATACCGTGTCGCCTGTACGCCGGAAGAGCGCGATGGCCTGCTGGCGGCGGTCGAACTGGTCGACAACAAGATGCGCGAAATCGCCCAGCGGACCAAAAGCACCATCGCCGAGCGCGTCGCCGTCATGGCGGCGCTCAACATCGCCCACGAACATTTGGCTGCCCCGCCGGCCAACGCGGAAAAAGAAATCGACTATGCGGTTGATACTTCCGACGCGGAGCGTAGAATCGCCGATATGGGAGCACGGATAGACACCGTGCTTGCGCCCCAGCAGCAACTGGATCTGTAGTTGCTGTTGACCCCGGCGCCGCCCGCCGAGCGTCCCCTGCGGTGTTTGTTAAGGCCATAGATTCCTTGAACCAATGCTAATTGGCATCGGTTGCGGACCATCGAAACCGCTGTTGTGCGCTGTCTTCGTCGAGAGCGCCTGATGCGGGAGGAAAGCAACCACTCTGGACCCAGGTTCAGGATGCCGGCCTGACGGCACTCGCGGGGGCCATTCTTCTGGACGAGTCGATGAAAAGCATTTTGTTTGCCCTGTTTCTTGGGCTTTCACTGATCGCCTGTTCCGGTAATTCGATGGCGCCAGACGAGCCGTTGACCAACCGCTACTGGCGCGTGCTGGAAATTGACGGCCAGCCGGTCAAGGTGGTCAACAACAAGGCCGAGCCGCACTTCGTTCTTGCCGCGGACCACAAGACCCATGGTGCGGATGGCTGCAACCGTTTCACGGGTAGCTATGACGATACGAAGGGGCTGCGCTTTGGCCGGCTGGCATCGACCATGATGGCCTGTCCGTCGCCGACGATGGAGCAGGCGCGCAATTTCATGAAGGTGACCGAAGCCACGGTCGCCTACCGGATCCAGGGGAAAACGCTCGAACTGCTGGATGTCGATGGCCGTGTGCGCATGCGCCTCGAAGCGACTTTCCTCAAATAGCCTGACCGGTGCTGTGACTGGATCTTTGCGGTCGACCGCCGTTTCGTGCCAGATTCTGGTGCGCCTCAGAGCGCGGGCTGTCACCCACTTCGGAATTCATTGACATGACCATATCGTGGATCACCGGCTATCTGGCACTTGGCGCCTTCGCCGGATTTTTTGCCGGCATGCTCGGGATTGGCGGCGGGCTGGTGCTGGTGCCGTTGCTGACCCTGATGTTTGCCGCGCAGGCGCCATTCCCGCCGGGTGAAACGCTGCATCTGGCGCTCGGCACCTCGATGGCGAGCATCATCTTCACGGCCCTCGCCAGTATCCGGGCCCACCATCGTCACGGGGCGATTCTCTGGGATGTCGTCAAGAGCATTACCCCCGGAATTCTCGCCGGAACCGCCCTTGGCACGCTGTTCGCGGCGAACGTGCCGGCGCGCCCGCTGGCGGTTTTCTTCACCTTTTTCGTCTGTCTGGTTGCCATCCAGATGGCGCTCAACCTCAAGCCCAAAGCGACGCGCGAACTGCCGGGTCGCGTCGGGGTTGCCGGTGTCGGCGTGGGCATCGGCGTCCTGTCGGCGTTGGTCGCCATCGGCGGCGGTTCGCTGACCGTGCCTTTTCTGACTTGGTGCAATGTGCGCATCCAGAGCGCGATCGGGACTTCCGCAGCGGTCGGCTTGCCAATCGCGCTCGGCGGCACGCTGGGCTACATTTTCAACGGCTGGGGCAATCCCGGTTTGCCAGCCGGCAGCCTCGGTTACGTCTATTTGCCGGCGCTGGCCATTCTGGTGGTGGCGACGATGATGACGGCGCCGTTCGGTGCGCGCATGGCGCATCGTCTACCAGTGGCGACCCTCAAACGCATCTTCGCGGGACTGCTGATCGTGCTCGCCAGCAAGATGCTGTGGAACCTGTTCAGCGTCCCCTGAAGACGGGTTTACGCTTTTCGAGGAAGGCGGCGAGGCCTTCCTTGTAGTCTTCGCTATCAAGGAAGGCGAAAGCGGCGGCTTTGTCTTGATCGCTCAGGGGCTGGCCGCTTTGCAGGCGGCGTATCCACTGCTTGTGCCAACCGGCGACCAGCGGCGCCCCGGCGCAGATGCGGCGGGCGCTGGCGTAGGCTTCGTCGACAACCTGATGGTCTGGCACGACGCGCGTGACGAGGCCCTTTTCGTAGGCCTCGCGGGCGCTCAGGATGCGTCCTTCGAGCAGGATTTCCTTGAGCACGGCGGCGCCGGCGAGTTCGAGCAGACCTGCCATCTCGCCCGGGTACATCGAGAAGCCGAGCCGGTTGATCGGTGCCCCGAATCTGGCTGCTTGATTGCAGATGCGCAGGTCGCAGACGCCAGCGATTTCCAGTCCGCCGCCGATGCAGGCCCCCTGGATCATGGCCACGGTCGGTTGCGGGCAGTTGGCGATGGCGTCGAGCGCGGCGGCGACCTGGCCGTGGTAGTGCAGCGCCTGTTCGAGCGTGGCGCGGGCGGTCAGGAACTCCTCGAGGTCGCCGCCGGCGGCGAAGGCATCAGTGCCGGCACCGCGCAGGACGATGCAGCGAATGTCGCGGTCGCCCGCCAATTCGGCCATTTTTTGGGCAAGCTGTCGCCACATCCCGAGATCGACCGCGTTCAGCTTGCCGGGGTTGTTCAGCGTCAGGGTGGCGATTTCGCCATCGCGAGCGAGGTCGACCGTGCTCATGTCGTGATCGGAGGTAGCGGGCGTGGTTGCGGATGCCGGCCTTCAGGCCGCCTTGGGGTCCATCTTGAGCAAAGCCTCGTGGCCGGAGAGCAGATGGTCGTGCATCATTTTTTCCGCCTTGCCGGCATCTCCCGCCTTGAACGCAGCCATGATGGCGCGGTGCTCTTCGAGCGATTGCTGCAGGCGACCCTCGATCGACAGCGAGTGCAGGCGGCACAATTTGAGTACCTTGCGCAGATCCTGAATGACCGCCAACAGGCGGCGGTTGCCGGCCAGTTCCTGAATCCGGTAATGGAATTCCTGGTTGGCCTCGAAGAAGGCATCGATGCGCCCGTCACGTGCCGCCGATTCGAGACGTTCGTGGATGTCGTTGAGCGCCTCGATATCGCCCGCCTTGGCGCGGCGCACCGCATCGCGGGCGCAGCGCCCTTCGAGCATGGCCATCAACGGAAAAATGTCGTCGATATCCTGACGCGAAATTTCGATTACGTAGCAACCACGGCGTGGCTTCAGGTCGACCAGGCCCTCGGATGCCAGCACCTTGAGCGCCTCGCGAAGCGGCGTTCGCGATATGCCGTACTGCTCGGCGAGCTTCTTTTCGTCGATCCAGTCGCCTGGCTTCAATTCGTGGGCGAAGATTCGCTGGCGCAAGCGTTCAGCCACTTCCTGATAAAGTGCTGTCGGTGCAATTCGGGTCATAGTTTTAGCGTGGTAAGTGCGAACAGGCCCATGCTTGGTGGGCTTGCCTCTGTAATTATGGATACAGTATTATGTCGGACTTGGTATGTCAAGCCGGGCCCGGAAGCGTAGAATTTTCAGTTCCACACCGAGGTACTCGGATAAATCGAATCGGCAAGGGGCGCGTCATGTCTGAAAAATTTTACGATTCCGGCAATCTTGATGCCTGGGAGAAAGCGGCGGCCAAGCATTCTCCGGGCGGTGATGCCAGGAACCTGAACTGGATCACGCCGGAAGGCCTTGCCGTCAAGCCACTGTATACCAAGGCAGATGTCGACAGTCTGGCGTTCGCCGACACCCTGCCCGGCTTCGCACCTTATCTGCGCGGCCCGCAGCCGACGATGTATGCCGTCAAGCCGTGGACTATCCGCCAGTACGCCGGCTTCTCCACCGCTGAAGCTTCCAACGCGTTTTACCGCAAGGCGCTGGCCGCTGGCGGTCAGGGTGTATCCGTCGCTTTCGACCTGGCAACGCACCGCGGTTACGATTCCGACAATCCACGCGTCCTCGGTGACGTCGGCAAGGCTGGTGTGGCGATCGATTCCGTCGAAGACATGAAGATCCTTTTCGACAGCATTCCGCTCGACAAGGTGTCGGTTTCGATGACGATGAATGGTGCTGTGTTGCCGATTCTCGCTGGTTACATCGTTGCCGCTGAAGAGCAGGGCGTGGCGCAGGACAAGCTGTCCGGCACCATCCAGAACGACATTCTCAAGGAATTCATGGTGCGGAACACCTATATCTATCCGCCCAAGCCGTCGATGAAGATCATCGCCGACATTTTCGGCTACACGGCGCAGCACATGCCGAAATTCAACTCGATCTCGATTTCCGGTTATCACATCCAGGAAGCCGGTGCCAATCAGGCCATCGAACTCGCCTTCACGCTGGCCGACGGCATGGAATACGTGCGCACCGGCGTCGCTTCGGGCATGGACGTCGATACCTTCGCGGGCCGCCTGTCCTTCTTCTGGGCGGTGGGCATGAATTTCTATCTCGAAATCGCCAAGATGCGCGCCGCCCGACTGCTCTGGCACCGGATCATGACCGGTTTCAACGCCAAGAGCCCGAAGTCGATGATGCTGCGCACGCACAGCCAGACTTCCGGCTGGTCGCTGACCGAGCAGGACCCGTACAACAACGTCGTGCGCACCACCATCGAGGCGATGGCGGCGGTCTTCGGCGGCACCCAGTCGCTGCATACCAACGCGCTGGACGAAGCGATCGCGCTACCCACCGAATTCTCGTCGCGGATCGCCCGCAACACCCAGCTGATCATCCAGGAAGAAACCCACATCACCAATGTCGTCGATCCGTGGGCCGGTTCCTACATGATGGAAAAACTGACCCAGGACATGGCCGACAAGGCCTGGGGCATCATCGAGGAAATCGAAGCCATGGGCGGCATGACCAAGGCCGTCGAATCGGGCTGGGCCAAGATGCAGGTCGAGACCTGCGCTGCCGACAAGCAGGCACGTATCGACTCCGGCAAGGACGTCATCGTCGGCGTCAACAAGTACAAGCTGGCCAAGGAAGACGCAATCGACATTCTGGACATCGACAACCACGCCGTGCGTGATTCGCAGATTGCCCGCCTAAAGCAAATCCGCGCGACGCGCGACACGGCTGCGGTTTCTGCCGCACTTTCCGCGTTGACCGCAGCAGCCGAGTCCGGCAACGGCAACCTGCTCGACCTGACCGTCAAGGCGATGCGTCTGCGCGCCACGGTCGGCGAAGTATCCGATGCGCTGGAAAAGGTCTTCGGCCGTTTCCGCGCCAACAACCAGACCATTTCGGGTGTGTACGGAGGTGTCGTGGAAGGACAGGAAAACTGGGAAGCCATCAAGGCCGATATCGCCAAATTTGCCGAGGAAGAAGGCCGCCGGCCACGCATCATGATTGCCAAGCTCGGCCAGGATGGTCACGACCGTGGGGCCAAGGTCGTCGCCACGGCGTTTGCCGACCTCGGTTTCGACATCGACATGGGCCCGCTCTTCCAGACACCGGAAGAAGCTGCCCGTCAGGCCATCGAAAACGATGTGCATGCGATCGGTGTCTCCTCACTGGCTGCCGGTCACAAGACGCTGCTGCCGGAACTGGTCAAATCCTTGAAGGCGCAGGGCGCCGACGACATCATTGTCTTCGCGGGCGGCGTCATTCCGGCGCAGGATTACGATTACCTCTACAACGCCGGTGCCAAGGCGATTTTCGGGCCGGGCACGCGGATCGAGGATTCGGCCGTCAAGGTGCTGGAAGAAATCCGCAAGGCGCGTGGCTAAGCCGGGATGAAGTTGAGCGAGGTTCCGGTGGCGGCTCATTCGCTTTCGTCTGTCGACCAGTCGCTGGTCGACGGCATGCTGGCCGGGCAGCGGCGGGCGCTGGCCAAAGCCATCACGCTGATCGAGTCGACGCGCACCGATCACCAGCAACGGGCGCAGCGGGTATTGAACACCTTGCTGCCGAAAACCGGCGGCGCCATCCGTATTGGCATTTCCGGCGTCCCGGGGGCGGGCAAGTCGACGTTTATCGAGGCGCTTGGCGTCTGGCTGATCGAGCAGGGCAAGAAACTGGCCGTGCTGGCGGTCGATCCTTCTTCATCCGTTTCAGGCGGTTCCATCCTTGGCGACAAGACGCGCATGGAGCAGTTGTGCCAGCGCGAAGAAGCCTTCATCCGGCCCAGCCCGTCGGCCGGTTCGCTCGGCGGCGTGGCCGAAAAAACGCGCGAGGCCATGCTGCTGTGCGAGGCGGCGGGGTTCGATGTCATCATCATCGAGACGGTCGGCGTCGGACAGTCGGAAACGACGGTGGCCGGCATGGTCGACATCTTCTGCCTGCTGCAATTGCCGAATGCCGGCGACGACCTGCAGGCGATCAAGAAAGGCATCGTCGAGATCGCCGACTTGGTGGTCATCAACAAGGCCGACATCGATCCGCGCGCGACAGCGGTGGTGCGCGCCCAGTGGCGCAACGCGCTGCATATGCTGCGGCCGGCCTCATTCAACTGGGCGCCGCCTGTCATCGCGCTTTCTGCTTTGCACAAGGAAGGCATCGTCGAGTTCTGGGAACAGATCGAGAAATACCAGGCTGCCCTGAAGCCGACCGGCGAGTTCGCGGCCAAGCGGCAACACCAGGCGTTGAACTGGATGTGGCAGCTGATCGACTCCGGCTTGCGCCAGCATTTCCGTCAACACCCGCGGGTGCGGGAAAATCTGCCGGCGCTTGTCCAGTCTGTCGAACAAGGTCATACCACCCCGGCTGCCGCCGCCTATGCCTTGCTCG
>Ga0209202_1000632_pt1 | contig 26369 bp, 18 predicted proteins | sample AD_UKC032_MetaG_FD_184416 | JGI IMG/M metagenome (GOLD analysis project Ga0209202, IMG submission 184416) | Active sludge microbial communities of municipal wastewater-treating anaerobic digesters from USA - AD_UKC032_MetaG (SPAdes) (version 2) | ecosystem: Engineered > Bioreactor > Anaerobic >... | reverse complement strand
CCGGTCGCGCCCCACGGATTCGAAGTCTGCCTTGCCCGCCGGATAGAAGCCCACCACCTCGAAGTGCGGGAAGCACGAGCTCGTCAGCGCCTGCTCCACCTCGCGCGCCTCGGTGCCCACGCCCACGATCAGCACCTTGCGCGCGCCCATGCGCGTGGCGCGGGCCGAATAGGTGGCCTGGCGGATCAGGATCAGCCCGGCCAGTGCGTACAGCAGCATGTAGCCGATCGCCGCCTGCGCCTGCAGCCCGTTGGGCATCACCGCGAAGATCAGGTAGGCCAGGGGCACGCCGATGGCCATCGAGAGCATCGAGCGGCCGATCATCCCGGCAAAGTTGGTCTGCTCGCGCCGGCTGTACAGCCCGAAGGCGGTGTTGATCAGCACCATCACGATGGCAAAGCTCACCGCCGGCAGCAACACGCCCAGACGCGTTTCCTGGTCGCTGCGCTCCTGCACGAAGACCGCCAGCAGCACCGCCAGGAAGAACAGAACTGCGTCCGCCATCAACTGCATCAGCGAACCAACCGCGATGTGGTGCCTGAACAGCCTGACCACGCTCTGCCTCCACTCCTCGTTGATCGAATGCCGCTCACTGTGCCCAGGGTGCTTGACGCCCCGATGTCAGAACCTCGGGTTCGTTCGCCTGGATCAGCCGGCCGGTGCCCCGCAAAGGCGGGAGAGGGACGGTAGCCCCGACCTCGTCGGGGCTTGTCTGCATTTCGTAACGGGGAGGCGACTGTAGCCGCAGAACGGGCCAGAGGTGCGGCGTGCCTCGCGGCATGACGTGGATTCACGCCTGCGCTTGCCCAAACTGAGCGCGCTTCAGCGACCTCGGGGCGGTGACTGCGGTGCGGCTTCTCGGCCCCGCGCGCCCAGTCCGCCGGCCGCGCTCCACGCGGCCAGGGCCATCAAACCGCAGTAAACGAGCGCAAATCGCAGTATCAGCGCCGCCGGGCCGGGCGGATGCGCGCGGTCGGTCCCCAGCAGGAACTGCAGGGCCGAGAACGCCCGCTCGTACTTGACGAGCACCGGTTCCGTACCCGCCTGCGCCAGCCCGTAGCCCACGGCCACGCCCACCGCCACGATCCCCGCCATGCCCGCCACGGCCGCGGGCCACCCGGCTGCAAGGCCGGCCGAACCCGCCGCGCCTGAAGCGAGTCGCGCGCGCCGGGCCAGCCACACCAGCGCCGCGCCCACGAAACCCGCCCACCACAGCGCGCCGGCCAGTGCCGTCGCCGCCAGCGGGCTCGCGTCGTCGGCGATCAATTCCGTGAGGTTGTCGGTAGCCGCCTGGCTCACCACGACCCAGTAGGCCAGCGGCAAGACCACGCCACTGAGCAAGGCCCAGGCCGCGAGCCGCGCCCCACGGCCACCGCGCGGCCGCCACGGCAATTGGCCGCCGAAGATCAGCCACGCCACCAGACCCGTCAGTGCCGCCAGCCGCAGGGCGTGCTCCAGGCGCAGCGGCCAGTCCAGCACGGGCGAGCCCACCACGTCGTCCACCGCCTCGGCGGGCACTGCCGCCATCACCAGCGCGGCACTGGCCAGCGCCCACGCGACGAGCAGCAACGGCCAGCGCCACAGCGCCACGCCCGGCGACCTGCCCGCCATCGCGCGCTCGGCCGCCGCCCCGAAGGCCGCGATCATCGTCAGCGCCGCAGCGAGCAGCAGCACGCTCACGAGGCCCCAGCCGGGGCGCAGCAGCTCGCGCACGTTGTAGGGCGCGCCGGGCGCGTGCGTCACGCCCCACAGCAGCGCGGCCATCACCGCGCCGCCCAGAGCCCAGTGGCGCCAGTTAGGCACACCTGCGGTGCGCGCCGCAGCAGGCGCTCTGGCAGGCTCGATCGCACCCTGCTCCGCCGCCGCGCCTGGCGCCGCTCGCGGCGCTGCGACGCTCGCGTCTGCGCGCCCAGGCACGCGCCTGCGCCGCCCGCCCGCCACCGCCACCGCACCCAGCGCCGCGCCCAGCGTGAAGAGCAGCGTGCCCGTGAGGTCCGGCGTGCGGCCCGGCACGAACACCTTGCCGAAGTCGGTGGCCGCCGCCACGCCCAGCGCCAGCAGCACAGCGACCCATCCCGCCGCGCGCCGCCAGGGCGCGGGCGCGGACAGCACCGCCGCGGCGAGCAGCGCGCCCAGCGGCACTGCGAGCATCAGCTTTTTGAGCATGGCCGAGGCCGCGTGCAGCTCGTCGCCAAAGAACAGCGAGCTCATCGGCAGCGACCAGAAGGCCTCGAGCCGCGGCCGCACGAACACCGGATCGAACACGAACTCGTACGGGAACCAGAACACCGCCGGCAGCACCGGCGCGTAGAGCAGGGCCAGCGCCCACCACAGCAGCGGCCGGCGCGGAAAGGCCGCGTGGTTCGTCGCACTCTGCTCGCTCCACGCCAACCCCAGCGCCCGCGCAATCCACACGCCCAGCGCCGCACCGAGCGCCGCCATGATCACGTCGGTCACGTCGGTGTGGCGCGACATCACCAGCAGCTGCGCGGCCTCGAGCAGTGCCGCGAACAGCGCCACGCCCAGCACGATGCGCGCCGCGCTCGCGCGCCGCGCCGCGGCCGCGAACAGACCCATCGGCACCCAGATCGCCACGTCGAGCGCCAGGTCGATCGCCGCATCGGTGGCGGACTGGTACGCGTACCCGAAGGGCAGCAGGTTCACCCGCCCCTCGCGCCACTTGGTGTAGAGGTCTGCCAGGCTCGCGCTCAGGTCCAGCGGCATGAGCTGGAACACCGCGAGCCCCAGCGCATACAGCGCCAGCAGCGCGCCCCAGCGCGCCGCGCGCTGCCCGCCCGCCCAGGCCAGCGCGTGGCGCGTGAAGGCCGCGCCCATCACCAGCCACAGCAGCCCGCCCAGCACGCCGCCCAGGGTCTCGGCCACGATGTCGTGCAGGCCCGTGGTGCGGGGCGGGAACCACAGTTGCGCGAACTCGATCGCGCCTGAGAGCAGCGTCCACAGCGGCGCGAGCAGCAGCACCGCCAGCCACGCGTGGCGCCGCCCCGCTGCCAGCGCGCCCACCGCCGCAAAGCCCAGCGGTACGAACAGCAGCACGTTCACGCCCCAGTCCACGCGCGAGCCCGGCCCGAAGGGCGTGTAAGGCATAGACCAGAAGCGCGCCACCGCCGCGTCCCAGCTCAGCGCATGCCACTGCCACGGCACCAGGCTGCCGTAGATCGCAAAGGCCGCGTACAGCAGCGCCAGCGCGCCCAGCACGCGGCGCAAGCGGGCCAGCGCCGCGGGCGTGGCGGCTGCGCTCGTAGTGTGTTGCGCAGCGGGCCAATCCGCTCGCGCGCCGCCGCGCTCGTCGTTCGCCGCGGGGGGCCGGGGGGGCGCAGGCGTGCTCATCCGCAGCGCCCCGGCGTGCGCGTGGGCAGGCACGCACCGGCGAAGGCCGCATCACGCGCCGCGCCGCGCAGGTCTTCACGCGCGTGCGGCAGGTCCGCCAGCGCGGCGGGCAGCGCAGGCACGGCAGGCAGCGCAACTCCCGCGCGCAGGCTTGCATCCAGTTGCGGCGGCTCCAGCAGCGGTGCCGTCAGGTCGCGTACCGCGGCGTCGAAGCCGCGCAGCACGTTCGCGCCGGTGGGGGCGCGCTCGCCGCGCTCTGGCTCGGCGGCATAGATCAGGTTGGCCAGCACGCTGCGCTCGTAGCCCGCCTCGCCGCCGCTGAGCTCCAGCCCCAGGCCGCGCGCCACCACGGTGTTGTGGAACACCGCCACGCGCCGCGGGCGCGCGTTGTGCGCCATCACGCGCAGCGCGTCGCCCTCGGGGTTCACGCACAGGTTGCCGTAGATCGCCAGCTGGCCCTCGGCCTGCAGCAGTGCCTCGGTGGGGTTGCCGAACAGCACGTTGCCCGTCACCAGCGTGCGGTCCTCGGCGCCCGTGCCTGCGAGCGGGCGGTGGCCAATCAGCAGGTTGGGCCGCGCCATGGGTTCGCGCGCGGAGTTGGCGCCCTTGATGATCAGGTTGCCGCGGATGATCGTGTCGCCCACCGCCTCGGGCCGCGGGTTGGCCACCTGGTGCTTGATCTGGATGCCGTAGCCAATCGGCCGCAGGATGCGGTTGCCCTCGAGGCGCGCACCGGTGAACGGCGCCGTGCCGTTGCTGTGGCCAAAGTACATGCCCGTGCCCGCACCAGCGATCAGGCAGTCGCGCACCACCCAGCCGTGCGCCGGGCACTTGGTGGACACACCCACCAGGCTCTGGTCCGCGCCGTGGTTGAGGATCTGCAGGCCCTGCAGGGTGACGAAGTCTGCAAAGCGCGCGTGGCCCTCGGCCTTCACGGCATCCACGCCCAGCCCGCGGCCGTCGAGCACCAGATGGCGCAGCACCACCCAGGCGCAGTCCACCAGGCTCACCGTGTTGTGGCCCGCGCGGGCCAGGAACACTGGCGGATGCGCGGGGTCGGCGGCCTCGATCACGATGGGGGCGTCGCGCGTGCCGCTCACGCCGTGCAGCGCCAGCCCTTGTTCGTAGTGGCCGGGCAGCAGCGCCAGCCGCAGCCCCGCGCCCCCAGACCGCAGCGCGCGGCGCAGGTCGTCGCCCGGGCCCAGGCGCACGGCGGCAGCACGGGCCGGCCAAGCACCGCCGGCCCAGGCCAGGCCCGCCACCACCCCGCCCCGCAGCCACCTGCGGCGGCCAGATTCCATGCCGCATTGCCTCCTGGCGCGCCCGGCGGGCGCGGCTCTTGCGCTGCCGCAATGCTCGCACGCCGGCCCTGCGGCGCGGCCACTGCACTGCACCTGCCCGCGGGGGCGGCCCGCCATGCTCAGACCCTCATCCAGGAGGCGCGGCTAACTGCCCGGAAACACGGGAGTTTTTTCGTCCCGCGATGCCGCTAATCCCAGGGTCATCCGACCGATTTTGACCCTCGCGCGCACATAGACTCGGCTCGAACTCAGATTGGGCTCGCTCCGCACCACTGGCGCGCCCCACTTTTCCCGCACAGCAGCAAGGCGCCCAGGCGCCAGGAGTCAGACCAGTGAACGAGCTCAAGCGCCCGCCCGCCCCCCCAGCCGAGGCCGCACCCAGCGCCAAGCGCCGCACCCTGCTCAAGTTCTCCTTCGCCTCGGCCACCGGAGTCACGCTGGCCGCCTGTGGCGGCGGCTCGGCCGACGGCAGCCAGGCCATCGCTGCCGTACCCCCGCCGCCCGGCAACAGCCCCACGCCGCCCACCACCACCCCGACGCCGACGCCGCCCACAGGCAGCAACCCGCCCACCGCCCAGACGCCTACGCCGGCACCCAGCCCTGCGCCCAGCCCCTCGCCGGGCACGCCGGCGCCGACCGATCCGGCCACGCCACCGCCGGCGCCGCCAGTGCGGCCGGTGAGCGGGTTCTTCTCGAGTTGGCAGCCCGTTCAGTACACCGCGCTCAGCTACATTGGCAACAACGACAACGGCCCCGCGTACTCCGGCAAGCACACCACCTGGGCGCAGCACCCCAACGGGCGCAGCTACATGTTCGGCGGCGACGTGACCACCTCGGCCACGCCGCAGATGTGGTCGCTCAACGCCTCGCTGTGGAACACCACCACGCCAAGCAGCGGCTGGCGGCTCGAGGCCAGCGATCTGCCGCTGGACAACAACTACTGGCCCTGGAAGCGCGACAAGACCGCCGTGGCATGGGACAGCAAGCGGCGCGTGTTCTGGGACGTGGGCGGCTACAACATGCCGTTCAGTTCCGGCACCGTCCCGCCCAACAAGCTGCCGATCTACCAGAAGTGCGCCAGCTTCGACCCGGCCAAGCCTCTCAATACCCGCTGGACGCCGACGACCGTCACCTACCAGACGCAGGGTCTGGGCACCATTGGCGGCGAGCGTGTCGGCCCAGCGGTGTACGACCCGGTGCTGGACTTCGTGATCCACGGTGGCGACGGCGGTTCGCGCCTGCACTTCTTCGACCCCGCCACGCCCGGCAACGAAAAGTTCGCCTTCACGGCGCGTTTCGATAACCCCGAGCTGGAAATCGTGGCCGACGGCTGGTACGTGCATGTCGTGACCCTCGACCCCGTGAACCGCTGGGTGTGGGTCGTCCGCGGCAACATGTTCGGCAACAAGACCATGAACATCTGCCGGATCACCTTGCCCAACTCGCGCAGCGGTCTGCCCACGGATGGCTCCTCGGTCAACTGGACAAGTCGCGCCACCAGCATATGGACGAACCCAAGTAGCGGCTACGACACCGCGGGCGGTTGCGTCATCGTCGACGGGCAGGTGCGCAAGCAATACTTTTGGCTGCGCGGTCCCAAGGGATCAGAAACGCAGTCTGGCGTAGGCGGCTGGGGAAACAACTTCAAGTACGGCGTGTGCGGTCGGCCCGAGGCCGCCATCGGCGGCAACGCGCCGTACCCCAGCCCTAACACCGGCTTGCTGGTGGACCTGATGACCGGTGCCGAGGAATACACCCAGTTTCCGCACATGCAGTATGCCGACGGGCAGGGCTGGATCATCCCCACGGCCACCTGGTACGACGCCAAGGGCGGCTTCCTGGTCTACGGCATTGCCGACGAGAGCGATGCTCCCACCACCTCGATCAAGGCCAGGCACTACGTCATGCGCCGCAAACCGGTGCCAAGCTGGGTAGCTACGTTGCCGCTGAATGCCTGGTACGCGATCCCGGGCTCGAACTGCGAGGCCAATCTGCCCGCCGATATCCGCAACGTGTGGTCGGGGCCAGAGGCGAGCGGCTACCGCAACTGCGAGCTGAACTATTCGCAAAGCCCATGGAAGTTCAGCGGCATGGCGTTCCGGCGCCGCGACTCGATCTGCCTGTTCCACGGCGGCGGAGGCAGCAACGGTCGCGGCAACGGCGTACTCGGCTTCCAGCTCAACAGCGAGACGCCGGGCTGGACGCTGCCCATGCCCCCCACGCCGCGCAGCCAGACCATCACCCAGTACAACCCCGGCACCTTCAACGCCGAGAACACCAAGGAGTTCAACCACACCAGCCTGAGTGCAAGCGCGACCGTAGAGAGCAACCCGCGCACGCCGGTGGCGGTGCACAGCTACACGAGCTGCACTTTCATCGACAGCGAAGACCTCTGGCTACGCTTCGGCAGCCAGATGGTCTACCCGACTGACCAAGGCGTATTCAACGGCGTCCACGGCTTCTGGTGGAGCGAGTCCGAGAAACCCTACAGCAGCCGCGCCTGGACCATCAACGCCAAGGCGACGATGCCCACCGCAGGCATCTACCCCAACCGCCACTACGCCAAGCACCCCTGGCGCGAGGACGTGATCGGCGGCTCGGGCGGCGTGTTCCACCTTTACCGTCTGGCGTCCAATACGTGGACTTCACGCGTGAACGGTGACGCCTTCAGCGACTACCGCTATGGCCCCACCGCCATCGACCCGGTCAACGACGTGTGCCTGTTCGCCGGCATACCGGGGGACTTGCCTCCCGGCCTCATCGAACTCGATACGCTGACCGTGCGTACCGGGGGATCCTGGGTCGGTCCGGCAGCCGGCGAGTTCCAAGGCTCGGACGCGCGCTTCACCTGGGACGACGACAATCAATGCCTGTGGGCGCTCAAGGCGCGCAACGGCGATCCCACGCCGCTCGACACCAGCTTCGACCTTTTCAAGATCACGCTCGCCAACAAGGCGGCCTGCCAATGGCGCGTTGAGAAGGTAGTCACCGGCGTCGCGGGTGGTAGCAGCCGCCCCGACTTCACCAACCTCGACGAGTCGATCAGCAACCGCTTCCAGTGGGTGCCGGAACTCGGTGGCCTGGTGCTCTCGACCAGCTACCGCCGTCCCATCTGGTTCATCAAGACGTCGAACAAGGCCTGAGCGTTAGGCCAATCCAGCTGCTAAGGGGCCCTATCGGGCCCCTTGCATTTGGGGGCAGAGCGGTCCCCGCTCAGCGCCGAGCCGAGAGCACTGGCGCTGCCGCGCTGGAAGCGCGCGGCAAAGGCGCGCCGGCGGCTTTGCGCAGACCTGCCAGTTCCCGCTGCAAGATCGCCGTCGCTGCCACGAAGATGTAGAAGAGGTCGAAGTAGCCCAGGCTCAGGAACGCGCCCGACACCGCGTAGCCGATCAGCCCCAGCCTCAGCGCGTTCGCGTACTCCGCCAGCCACTCCGCCCCCAGCAGTGTCAGCGACTCTCGCCTCACTTGGCCCAGGGCCAGGAAGGTGCTGGCGAGCAGGCCCAGGAAGAGGAACAGTCCCACGAAGCCATGGTCGCCCAGGATCTGGAAGTAGATGCTGTGCGCGGCTCGTGGGCGATTGTTCCATTCTTCGCTCAGAAAGAAGGCATGGCTCAGCCAGCGCGCGGTGTCCGCGGAGTCGAGTTGAAAGCCTGCCCCCGTGAACGGGTGCGCCACCGCCACGTTCCAACTCACGCCCCAGGCCTGGATGCGCTGCATGGCCGAATGGTCCTGCTGGAAGGTCTGGATGGTCTCGGCCCGGTCCACCAGTTGCTCGGGAGTGAACCAGAGAGCAAAGGCTCCGACGGGGATCGCCAGCAGCAACAGCAGCCACTTGCGCTTGGCGTGCCAGATCAAGGGTGCAGACACTGCGGCGAAACCCAGCAGGGCACCGCGCGAGTAGGTGAAGACAATCGACAAAGGAGTAAGCCAGGACCCTGCCTTGAAGGTCCAGCGCACCCATTTCTGCGGGTCGCGTGCCAGGGCGATCATCAGGGGCCACACCATGATCATGGCGAGACCGATTTCGTTGTTGCCGTCGATGAAGGTGCCGTCCGGCCCCCAGATCTTGTACTGGCCACCACTGGTGAGCGAGAAGATTCCGCCCTTGATGCCGTAGAAGGCCAGCGAGCCGGCCACCACGATCATCAGCCAGCGGATGCGTTCGCGCCCATGGATCAGCAGCACGGTCACGTAGGTGAAAAGCAGGATCTTCATCACCTTGTCCCACTGGAACCAGGCGGCTTCTGGAGTCCAGGCGAAGAAGGTCGTGAAGTTGAACTGCAAGGTCAGCAGGGTGAGCCACACTACCGGTGCGGTCAGCGGCGGTGTGCGGTTCTCCTTCGCCTGCAGCACCATCGAGATCAAGGTCACGACCGCCACGGCCACGGCCACCGGTGCATCGACGATGAAGCCCCAAGACAAGCGGTGCGGGTTCATCAGCCCCAGCCAGGTCCAGGTGAGCACGCCCACCCAGGGCGAGCGCAGCGTCCAGACCAGCAGCACCAGCAGTACGGCTGCCAGGACAACGTCACGCATGGGCCACCTTCAAGGCAGCACGGCCAGAGCGCCGCGCCACCGCGTCCTGCATCACCTCTGCCAGCGCCTCGGCGCGCCGCGCCCAGGTGTAGTGGGCCTCGATCGTCGCGCGCGCCGCACGCCCCAGCGCCGTGCGCCGCTCGCGGTCCTGCAGCAGTTGCACGATGCGCTCCGCCAGCGCCTCGGCGCCCTCGGCCACTTCCAGGTTCGCGCCCGGCTCAGCCAGCAGCCCGCCGATGGCCGCGGGCGTGGCCACCACCGCCTTGCCCATCGCCCAAGCCTGCAGCACCTTGTTCTTGATGCCCGCGCCCATGCGCATGGGGGCCACGAATAGGGCGGCGCGGTCCAGCCAAGGGCGCACGTCGTCCACCCAGCCCGTCACCGTCACCGCATCGCCCGCCAGGGCCAGCACCTCGGGCGCGGGCTTGTTGCCCACGGCCCAGAACTTCACACCCGGCCTTTGCCGTTGCACCAAGGGCAGCACCTCAGCCACGAACCACAGCACCGCATCCACGTTGGGCGGAAAGTCCATGCGCCCCTCGAAGACCAGGGTTTCCGCTTCCTCGGGCAGGCCCAGGGGCGCGAAGAAGTCCGCATCCACGCCGTTGGGCAGGGCGTGAATGGGTGTGCGTGGGCAGGCGCGCGCCAGCGAGGCGGCGTCCACCTCCGACACCACCACGCAGGCATCGGCCGCGCCAAAGTAATGCCGCTCCACCTGAAAGATCTGCAGCCAGCGCTTGGCCAGTCGCAGCTTGCGCACCAGCCCCGGCGCGGCGCGCAACTCGCGGCCGTACTCGAGCAGGCCGTCGTCCACGATGTCGGCCAGCCAGGCGCAAGGCACGGGCTTGGGCAGGCTGGTTACGGTGTCCCAGCCCGACATCCACAGCAGGTCGTAGCCGCCGGTGGCCAGTAGGTGCTCGATGCACTCTTGCATCGGCGCACTGACCGGGATCATGCGTCGGTAATCAAGGGAGTCGCGCAGCCGCCCCACAATGCCGGGCGCATTGGGGAGAGGCGGAGTTGCGAATACGTGCACTCGCCCAAAGAGAGAAGCGACGTTCTCCGGCACCGGCTCCTCGCCCCAGCACACCAAGTCGAACTCGTGCCGCCCGCGCAGGGCCTTAACGTAGTGCCAGATGCGCAGGTTCTGGCCGTTGTCCAGTGGCCAGGGGTAGCGGTCGCAATTGACCAGGATCTTCATGCCGCCGCCTCGGTCAGCATTGCACTCACACCGCGCACCGCGGCCACCTCGTCCAATACGGCCGCCAGGCGGCCAGCCAAGGCCGCACGGTCGTACTGACCTATGTAGTTCCAGTCGGGCTGCACCGCGGGCGCGCCCTCACTCAGGCAGGCTTCGAGCAAGGCCTCGGCCCCTGCCACGTCGCCGTGCGCGTAGCACTGCCCCACGCCGGCGCGCTTCAGAATGGCCGCGCCCACCCCGTGCGGCGCGTTCATGGCCAGCACCGGCTTGCCGGTGGCCAGGTACTCCAGCAGCTTGCCCTGGATGGTTTCGGCATGGCCTTCGCCCTGGGCCAGTGCCAGCAGATCGGCACTGCGCTGCATGGCCACGGCCACGGCGTGCGGCTGGGTGCCCACGAAACCGAACTGCGCCTCCAGGCCGGCCTCGCGCACGCGGCGGCGCAGGGCCTGCTCGTGCTCGCCGCCATAGCCCGCCAAGCGCACGCACAGCCCGAGCACCAGCTCCGGTGCCCGCGCCTGCAGGCGCAGCACGGCTTCCAGCAAGGGCTCGGGCGACTCGCTGCTGAACATCGACCCGGTAAACGCCACGCGCAGCCGCGCCCACTTGGGCCATTCGAAGTGGCCCTGCGTGCCACGCTCGCGCTCGTAGCCGTTGGTGATCACCACTGCCTTGGCACGCAGCGCCTCGCCATAGCGCGCGGCCAGCCGGTCCACCCACGCGGGCGAGGCAAACACGATGCGGTCACACCCCGCCACCACCGCGGCCTCGCAGCGGCGGTCGATGGCAGCGTGCAGGCCGCTGGCTTGGCTGCGGTAGGGGCGGTCTACCCACAGGTCGCGAAAGTCCGCCACCCAGGGCAGGCCGGTGGCGCGCTTGATGGCCAACCCCGCCATGTGCGCCGAATACGCCGGGTGGCTGCTCACCACCACCGCTGGGCGCAGACGCGCGCACTGCGCCACCGCCACGCGCGCCGCGGCGTTGGCCCAGGGGCGCAGGGCGTCGGGGTGGTAGGTGGCGTAACGCAGCGCGGTCTTCAGAACGACGCTCGCGGCGTCGATCGGCCAGCGCAGCAAGGAGCTGCCCGCCATCGGCGCTGGGGTCTGGGGCGCAGCGGTCTGCGCGGGCGCCTCGGTGCGCACCGAAGCCGCCCCCCGCCCGCGGCGCCGCGCCAGCGCGGCAAAGGGGTCGGGGTCGGGCACGCGGATCACACGCTCTATGGCCTCGGGCCAGGCCAGTTCTTCAGGGTCGATCAGCGGCAGGTCTTCTGCCGCGCGCGTCACCACCCAGGGCTCCCAGCCGTGGCGCGGCAGGTGGCGCACATAGCTCTGGATGCGCTGCGTGTTGGTGCCCGCCAGCGGCGGGTAGTCGGTAGCCACGAACAGCACGCGCCGCAGGCCGGCGGCCGGGGCCGGGGCAGGCAGGGGGGCGGACTGGGGGTTCGATGGCGCTGCGGTCATCGTGCGGGCGGAAGCTGCTGTCGTGCCGATGATCGCACGCGCTGCGCGCGCCCTGTCCGCCGCTTGACCGAGTTGCAACGCAGCCCCCGCGCCAGTGACTGTGCGTGACGGGGGCCGCTCGCGGCCCGCGCTATCCTCGCCCGTCCGCAGGCCTCCCCTGCCGCCCGCCTGCATGAAGCGCACCGGCACCCTCCAGCGTTCCTATTCCCCGCCCGATCACGCACTGGCCCAACGGGTAAGCAGTTCGGCCGCCGTGAGCCTGCTGGGCGTGGCGCTGCGCGCGGTGATCACCATCGGCAGCACGGCGGTGCTGGCCCGGCTGCTGGCGCCGGCGGACTTTGGCCTGCTGACCATGGCCTCGCTGGTCACCGAGTTCGCCGCGCTGTTCTCGAGCTTCGGGATCGGCGCCATCCTGATCCAGTCGCGCCGCACCTTCCGCCTGCAGTACGACACCGCCTTCTGGTTCGCGGTGGGGCTGGGCGTGGTGCTGATGGCCGCGGTGTGGGTGTTCTCCACGGTGGCGGGGCTGTTCTTCGACGACCCGCGCGTGCCCGGCATCGTGCGCGTGCTGAGCCTGCTCTTTCTGCTCGAAGAACTGACGGTGGTGCACGCTGCCGTGCTCAACCGCCTGCTCAAGTTCAAGCTCGAGGTCGCCATCCAGACCGGGGTGCTGGTGCTGCGCGTGGCCTGCACCATCTTCTTTGCGTGGCTGGGCTGGGGCGTGTGGGCGCTGGTGATGGGCACGGTGGTGATGGCCGTGGCCCGCATGGTCGCGCTGTGGCTCGCCGTGCCCTACCGGCCGCGGCTGCGCTTCCACTTCCCGCTGCTGCGCCAGCGCCTCAAGACCGGGTTCAGCTTCCTGGGCATTGCGGTGGTGGGCTACCTCAACAGCAACCTCGACTACCTGATCGTGGGCCGGCGCTTCGGCGCCACCGACTTGGGCTACTACCAGGCGGCCTATTCGCTGGCCGACGAACTGCGCAATCGCCTTTCGATGCCGCTGCAACGGGTGCTGTTCCCGGCCTATTCGCTGGTGCAGGACGCCCTGCCCCGCTTCCAGAACGGTGTGCTGACCGGCCTGCGCCTGCTCGCGGCCACGGTGATGCCGCTGGGCGCAGGCATGGCCGCCACCGCGCCCGAGATCGTGCGCCTGCTCTATGGCGAGCGCTGGCTGGCGGTAGTGCCCCTGCTGCAGATCCTGGCCATGAACGGCGCGCTGCGCGCGGTGTTCTCGATGTGCGGCGCCATCTTCTACGCCCGCGACCGCGCCAGCCTGGCGCTGCTGCTCACGGTGGCGACCCTGCCCTTCGTGGTCGTGGGCCTGTGGATCGGCGTGCACTGGGGGCCGGCCGGGGTGGCCTGGGCCATGCTCGCGCTGGTGAGCGTCTCGGCCTTCAACGCCAGCATCGCCATGCGCCAGATCGGCCTGGGGCCGTGGCACCTGCTTCGCGCCATAGGCCCTGCGCTGGTGGCAGCAGGCGCCATGGCAGCGGCGGTGTTGTGGCTGGCCACCGCCCTGCCCGCACAGTGGGGCCCGGCGCTGCGCCTGGCGGCAATGGTGCCAGCGGGTGCAGTGGCCTATGCGGTAGTGCTCGCGCTGGTGTCGCGCAGCACGGTGGGCCTGATGCTCAAGACGATCCGAGGGTTGCTGGGCCGCTGAGGCCGCGATCCAAGTCAGGGCCGCTCTGCGCACCGGGCGGCAGGCGCACCGCGCCACCGTAGAGGTCGCGCCCCAGGCGCCAATGGGCGCCCAGGCGCTCGTCCCAACCCGGGGGACGCAGGCGGAAGTTGCCCGCCACCGGCGTGAAGGTGAGCTCGCCGAACAGCACGCGCCCACGCACGCTGTACAGATCCACGCGCACGAACTCGAACTCGCGCGAGAGCTCCGCCGCCACGCGCAGCATCTGCGGCAGGGTGTCGGGGCGCGCGAGCTCGGTCTCGCCGCCCTTGGCGCGGTAAGTGAGCGGCAGGCGCTTCCAGGCGGGGTCGTAGAACGAATGCAGCGTGTGCGGCGTGTTGCTGGTCTGGATCACCACGGGCTCGCCCGCAAAGCACCAGAACTTGTAGCCCAGCGGGCCGTCGGGCCGGCCCTCGTCCAGGAACTCTTCGACCAGCATCTGCGGTTCGATGCTGTCGTACTGCCGCTCGCGGCTTTCCCAGTAGGCGTTGTTGCGAAGCCAGCGGCGGAAGGTGGCCACCACCTCTTCGCGGCGGTCGCCGGGGCGGATCACGCGGTTCCAGCCCGAGCCGTGATTGGTCTTCGCCATGCTCGGCTTGGGCAGTGCGTCCCACGGCAGCAGGCGCGGATCGGGGCCGTGCCAGAGCAGCTTCACCAGGTGTTCCGGCCCCACCCTCGCGGCCACATGGTCGCGCACCAGCACCTTGTCGGTCAGGCGGCTCATGAGCGGGCTGCCGTAGCGCTCGATCATGAGCATGCGCCACAGCAGTTTCTCGGAGAACAAGCGCGGATCACTGAGATCGGGGTCGCGGCCGTGCTGCTCGCGGTAGGCCGCGAGCATCAGGGGCTCGCTTTCCCAGCGGCGCAGCAAACGATTGCGCAACAGAACCAGTTTGGTCGGTAGCCTCATGCCCTGCCGTTGAAAAGCCAGCCTGGCCCGACTCTAGCGAGACCCACCACCAAGCGACGGTGACGCGTGCCTGGCCAGAGTCAGTGTGCCGTATGGCGTGTTTGCGTGTCAGGGCATCGTGGCACACTTGGCCGCTGCTGGGACCAGGCATCGCCTTTTTTTGCGACTCACGCGCCAAGCATGGATCTGACCCTTGTCATCACAACCTACAAGCGCCCCGAGCAACTGACGCGCGCGCTGCGCAGCGCAGAACAGTTGCGCCCCTGCGCGGGCTTGCAGGCAGAACTGCTGGTGGTGGACAACAACAGCCCGCCCGACACGCGCGCGACCTTCGAGGCTGCGGCCGCGCATTGGCAGGGCATGCCGCTGCGCTACGCCTTCGAGCCGCGGCAAGGGGTATCGCACGCGCGCAACCAGGCAGTCACCAAATCCCAAGCGAGCTGGATCGCGTTCATGGACGACGACCAGACCATCGACGCGGAGTACCTGGACGAGTTCGAGCGCGCCCGCCACTGGCCTGGGGCGCAGTGCATCGGCGGGCCGATCCGCTACGCCAACGCACACGACTTGCCGCCCTGGCTGCCGCCGCTGATCCGCACCACGGGCCAGATCGACCTGGGGCCTGAACCGCAGGAGCTGGACCCCGGCCACGCGCTCCTCAAGGGTGGCAACTTTGCCGTGCGCCGGGAGGCGCTGCAGGCGCTGGGCGGGTTCGACAGCCGGCTGGGGCGCGTGGGCACGCAATTGCTGGCCGCAGAAGAAGACGACTTACAGACGCGCCTGCACGCACGCGAGGGAAAGATCCTCTACTGGCCTGGCCTGCTTCAGTGGAACCACCTCGAACCCGAGAAGCGCACCAAGGCTTACTGGAGGCGGCATGCGCTGGGCTATGGGCGCACGCAACGCCTCAGGCTTGGCCCGAACGCCCGTGTCCGACCTTGGATGCTGCGCGAGCTCGCCACAAGCATGGCCTTGTGGCTCTACCACTGCGTACGCGACAGTCCCACGACATTTGAACTAGAGCTGCGTGTCTGGGAAATAGCCGGAGTCTTGCAGGGGTAGGAGCCCGTCGCCATATTGGTGTCAAGTCACAAGCCTCGCCGCCACTGAATCTTCGGAAAAACGCCGAACGGCTCGAACTGCCAAACGCGGCCGCACTTGCGAAAGCCTGCGCGGCTCAACACCTTGTGCGACGCCTCATGCGAGTGCCAGACCCGACCAAAGATGCGAGTAAAGCCGCGACGTGCATAGTCGGCAGCTGCCACCCTCATCAATACAGTCGCCACTCCCCGTCCGCGCGCCGCCTCTGTTGTCCTCATTTCGATGAGGTGAGCCTCGGACTCTCCTAGCGGCCAGAAGTTATGGTCCCCGTACCGAGGACCGAACCACCCGACGGCAACGCCTACCAGTTGGCCTTCGATGCGGTATCCGTACAAGTCGCTGCCTTCCCCGAGATACCAATCAACGTCAGCGAGGTATTGGCTCGCGTTAGCCAATTCACCAGGCTCAATCGGACCACACGGCTCGTTGGCTACCGAACTGGCGGCTGCCAGAGCATCTTGCGCGTCTATGCAATACACGTAGTAGGCGCCGTAGTCGCCCAACGCGACTCGAGCGATTCTCTTGAGCAGTGTCTTTGCGATCAATTTTCACCCCCAACGGCGCGAAGGAAACGGCGAACACGGCCACGCATCCCAAACCTATCAAACCATCCACCGACAGTCGCCGACAGGGTCGAGAGGCACCTGTGGGCGTCGACGAGCGCGCGGATCATCAAGCCGCGCTTCAGGAACCACACGTTCCCGCAGAGCAAACTACCCGTGGCGAACAGTCGCTTGTGGTCGGACTGGCCCTCGGTGAAGTCGAAGACGCGGTGCGTACCCTCGGCGAAAAGGGCTTCCAGAGCCAGCCACTGCAGCACGGTGCCGGGCGACCACTCGGCCTCGGTGGGGTCATAACCAAGGTAGGCGTAGAGCAGCACGCCATCGTCGAGGGGGCAGTAGAGGTAGGCCACGGGCTCACCGCCGCGGAAGAGCAGCCAGCCGCGGGCGGCGTCGCGCGCGGCCCGCTCATCCAGCTCGGCCATGAACTCTGCGTCGTCGGGCAAGCCAGCGTCGAGCAGGCGCTCCTGGTAGGTGCGCAGGGAGACGCGCCGCGCCAGGGCGTGGAACTCGCGCAGCCCTTCGGCGCCGCGGTAGCTACGCCAGTCGGTCGCCCCGCCGCAGTGCTCGGACCACTTGCGCAGCTTGCGTTGCAGCGTGCTACGCGTCTTGGACGAGAACTTGGCCTTGTAGGCCTCGAAGCCCATGGTCAGGTCGATGTAGTAGCGCTGAAACTGCGCCGGCACGTAGCGCAGATAGCCACCAACGCCAGCCAGCACAGGCAGTTCGGCCGTGAGAGGCTGCGAGCGCAGCAGCCACCCGCGGCACCCGTCGGGCAAAGCTTCGGAAGGCGGCTGCGGGTCCGTGACGGCGGGCTCGGCCAGGCCCGCAACGCTCGTCATGAGCGGCAAGGTGCGCGTCCAGAGCGTCTTGTCGCTCACTTGAAAGCGCAGCGGCACCTCGGCCCGATGCCAGGCGTTCATCCGAACCTCCTGCGCGCCGCTTGTTGTGCCATGCGCCCGACCGTTACGGCCAGCGGCACTACCAATGGTGCGGGCTGCGCTTCCGCCGCCTGGAGCGGCGCGCCCGCAAAGCCGCGCGTGCAAAACACATCGCGATGCCTGTCCATGAACGCGCAGAACCGGCGAAAGCGGTCCACCACCACCGGATCGGGCGAGTCCTTGCGCTGGTTCATGAGCTCGAAGTTGTGGAACAGGATCACGAAGGCGGGCCACTCGGCCTCGGCCGCCTGCCACAGCAGGCGCTCCATCTCGCCCCACGAGGTGGCGCCGATCTGCACATGGCGCAGCCGGCCCAGGCCGTCGCGGTAAACGCTCAACGGCACTTCGCACACGCCGTCCACCGTCGTGGGTGCGAGCAGCAGCTCGCTGGGGCGCACGCCGCTGTCGGGGCCAAACATGGTGGCGTTGTAGCTGCTGTCGTAGGCGATGCCGTTGGCGGCCAGCGCTGGCAGGGTGTCGGCGTTGAAGCCAAAGCTGCCCGCCCGGAAGGCGGTGACTTCCGGCGCGCCGGCCTCGATCAGCAGGCGCTTGCCCAGGGCGATGAGTTCGGTCTGCTCGGCGCGGCTGAAGTCGCGCAGGTACTGGCGCTTGCCCGTCATGCCCGCCACCAGCGGCGGACGGGTCTCGTCGGCCCACTCGGTGTGAAGGTGCAGTTGCACCTCCTGGCCGGCGGCCCGGATCAGCCCTACTTCCTCGGCCAGCCACTGGCGGCCAAAGCGCATGGCAAAGAGCGGCTCCACGAAGAAACAGGCCTTCAGCCCGTGGTCGGCCAGCATCTTCAGTTGCAGCGGCAGGCCATGCTCGCCGCGCGCCGTGGGGCCGTAAGCGTAGCGCCGCCATGCGCCGGGAAACTGCTCGTCCAGGTGCGCCCAGTCGTCGCACCAGACCTCGCAGTCCACGGTCAGCAGCACGGGCAGCATCAGTCGATCCCCGCCGCTTCGGCGCAATGGCGGTCGAGCTCCGCCACGTTGCGCTCCAGATCGAACACGGCCTCGGCGCGCGCCCGGCCGGCGCGGCCCAGCGCGCCGCAGCGGGCGCGGTCGCCGTGCAGCGCGGCCAGACGCTCGGCCAGCGCTTTGGCGTCACCCGCGGGGAAGAACAGGCCGGTCTCGCCCTCGACCACGCTCTCGCGCGGGCCGGGCAGATCGCTGGCGATCACCGCCCGGCCGGCGGCCATGGCCTCGATCACCGTGGTGCCAAAGGGTTCGATCAGCGAGGCCAGCACGAAGGCGTCCGCCGCCTTCATCACGGCCCACACGTCGGAGCGAAAGCCCAGGAAGCGCACATGCTCGGCGAGGCCCAGCCGCGCCGCGTGCTCGTGCAGACTGCGGCGGTAGGCGTCCGGGTCGCCGTCCATTAGCGTAGTGTCGCCCGCGGCCAGGATCTTTACCGGCACGCCCGCGGTGCGCGCCTGGGCCGCGGCCTCGAAGAGGACCTCCCAGCCCTTCTGCGGCACCATGCGCGCCACCGCGGCCAGCACGAACTGCTCCGGCCCCCAGCCGGTGGACTCGCGCAGGGCGCGTCCGGCGGCCTCGTCGGTGTAGCGAGCCAGGTCCACGCCGTTGTGCACGACGAAGACCTTGCTCATCTTCACGCCCGCTGCCTGCATCAGCCGGGCCTCGTAGTGCGTGGTGGGCACGATGCGCGCCACGCGCGTGTTCAAGAAGTGCACCAGTTCCCGCAGGCGGCCGGGCGGCCAGTCGCCGGTCTGGGTAAAGGTGTCGGCCCGCGCGCGCCACACCACGGGCCAGCCCAGAGCGGCGGCCACGCGGCCGGTGGTCTCGAGGTCCGAGAAGGTGTTGGCCACGAACACACCGCGCGGCATGCGGGCCAGCGTGAGCGCGGTGCGCGCCTTGGCCGAATACCAATGCGCCTGGCGCGCCAGCCAGCTCTTTCCTGCCTTCCAGCGGACCACCCGGGTGCGCGCTCCGGCAGCCTTCAGGGCTGCGTCGAGTTCGCCAGGGGCGTTGAGCAGTGCCGTCACCTGCCCGGCAAAGCGCGTGTTGCGCACGTGGTCGAGCAGGCGCAACTCGCCACCGCCGAGGTCGCCGTACCAGGAGGAATACACCAGGGGAACGCTGCTGCTGGAGGACACCGCTTGCAGTTGGCACCGTGAAGTCAGCGCCGAGGGTACCCCACGCCCGTGCCACGACGATGGCGCTGTGGCACGCCTCACACAGGCTTGCGCCCGCAACGGACGCGGCGTGACACGCCGTGACGCGCCCGGCGCTTAGACTCGGGCCCACTGCGCATCTGCCCATCTGCGCTCCACGCCATCGACGAACCGGCCCATGAAACCAAGCCTCACGCGCCCCACAACCGCTCTGGAACGACTCCACCGCGTTATGCGGCCGGCGCTGCTGTGGATTGCGCTGGTCGTCGCGCCTACCGCGGTGCTTGCGCAGGCTGCGGACACGGTGAACAACAACTACTACAAGGCGGCGGGCGATCCCGCGCTCGCGCTGCTACTCAAGAACAACGAGGAAGTCCACCTGCACAAGGGTCTCAGGCACCTTGCCACGCGCAAGCCGCACGAGCTCGAGTACGCCGTCAGCGAGTTTCACTACATGCTCTGGGTCTGGCCCAACCACCCCCAGGCGCTGCGCGGGGTGTTCGAAGCCGCCACCCTGCTCAAGCGCCCGCAGTTGGTAGACAAGTACGCCAAGCCGGCGATCGACGTGGCGCCCGACGCCGCGCCCACCTACGTGATCATCGCCGCGCATCTGATGCGCAACGGCAACCCGAAGGCGGCCGAGCCGCTGCTGCTCAAGGCCATTGAGCTCGACCCCGCATCGATCAACGCCAACTACAACCTCGGGCTGCTCTACATGCAGACCAAGCGGCCGGAGCTGGCCAACCAATACGCGCAGAAGGCCTACGCGATGGGGCATCCGTTCCCGGGGCTGCGCAAGCAGCTCGAGGCCGCCGGCGCCTGGAAGCCGCTGCCGCCCGAAGCAGCGCCTGCGCCTGCCGCCCCGGCCGTGCCTGCTGCGGCGGCCCCGGAGCCCGCAGCCAAGTGATGTCGGCCTCGGCGTCTGCGCTCGTGTCGGCCAGTGCCGTGCCCGCGCCGCTTGCAGCCGTGCCGCATGCGCGCTGGATCACCGACTGGCCGGCCACGGCCGAACTACGCGCACGCTGGAGCGCGCTCGCCACCGACCCCTTCGGGTCCTGGGAGTGGTTCGACGCCGCCTGGGCCTGGGCCGGGCGCGAGGCGCAACTGCGCCTGCTGGCCGTGTTCGAGGGCGAGCGGCTGGCGGGCGTGCTGCCGGCCTGCGTGAGCACCGCCCAGGGCCGGCGCACGCTGCGGCTCATCACCGTGCCCGACACCCAGTTTGCCGACCTGCTGGTGGCGGCGCCGGCGCAGGCGCCCGCGGTGGCGGCCTGCATGGCCGAGGCGCTGGTGGCCGCGCGCGGCGAGTGGGACGCGCTGGAGTTCACCCACCTGCGCCCCGGCGGCGCGTGGTGCGCGTTGCGCAGCGCGCTCGCCGCGCGCTGCACCGTGGACGAGGCGCCCTTCGTGCGCAACCTGCACATCGCGCTCGACCAGCCCTGGGCGCCCTACTACGCGGGGCTGAGCAAGACCGTGCGCGAGAAGAACAAGCTCGCCGCCAACCGCCTGGCGCGCGTGGGCGGGCTGGAAGTGGAATGGCTGCGCACCAGCACGCCCGAACTGCTGCAAGCCATCACGCAGATTTCGGCCGCGAGCTGGAAGCGCGAGACCGGCCTGAGCCTGGATCAGCCTGGCCCGCAGGCCTGGTGCGCGCGGCTGGCGCAACTGGCGGCAGAGCGCGGCTGGCTGTCGGTGTGGATCGGGCGGCTGAACGGCGCGCCGGTGGCGATGGAGCTGCAACTCATCTCCGACGGCACCGTGTACGCCCTGCGCTCGGACTTCGTGGCCGAGCACGCGCAGGTCTCGCCTGGCACCTACCTGAACTGGAAGCTGCTGGAGCGCCTGTTCGGCGAGGGCCTCACGAGCTACTACATGGGCCCCGGCGAGAACGCGTACAAGCTGCGCTGGACGCGCAGCGGCGCAGAGCTCATGCAATTGCGCGCGTGGAGCCCCACCCTGCGCGGCCGCGCCCTGCACCTGTGGGACACGCGCCTGAAACCTGCGGCGCGCACGCTGCGCGACCGCCTGCGGCCCGCGAAGGCCGCCCCCGAGGACACGCCATGAACCACCTGGCCGCCGCGCTGCTGGCGCGCGCCGACGACGCCCGCATGCTCGATGCCCTGATGCCCGCCGCAGGCGCAGCGCACGCCCTGCGCGACGCGCGCGGGGTGATCACCAGCACGGTGGCCAGCCAGTGCGCGGGCGCCCACGGCCTGCGCCTGGCGGTGGCCGGCCGGCCCCTGCTGCCCGCCAACGAGGATGGCCTGGCCGCGAGCGCTGGCCCGGCCAGCGCAGAGCAACTGCTGGCTGCGTGGGTCGAGGAAGGCACCGCCTTGCTTGCGCGCCTGCGCGGGCACTGGGCGATGGTGGTGCTGGACACGCGCGGCGAGCGGGCGGAAATGGTGGCCTCTACCGACCGGCTGGGCACCGTGCCGCTGTATTGGTGCGCGCGGCCGCAGGGCATCGCGGTGGGCACGCAGATGGCGCCGCTGCGCGCGGCCCTGGGGCCATGGAGCCAGGACGCGCAGGCGGTGTTCGACTACCTGTACTTTCACATGATCCCGGCGCCGCGCACCATCTGGCGCGAGTGCCAGCGCCTGTTGCCCGGCAGCCTGCTGCGCTGGCGCGACGGCACGGTGGCGCAAGAGACCTGGTGGCAGCCGCACTACGAAGAAGACACCACGCCCGAGTTCGGCGCCGCCAAGGCCGAGTTCATGCACCTGCTGGAAGACGCGGTGCGCCCCTGGGCGGGCGACGCGCGCGCGGGGGCCTTCTTGTCGGGCGGGACCGACAGCTCCACCGTGAGCGGCATGCTCACGCGCGTGGCGGGGCGGCCGGCGAACACCTGGTCGATCGGCTTCGACGCGCAGGGCTACGACGAGATGGGCTACGCGCGCACCGCCGCGCAGCACTTTGGCACCGATCAGCACGAGTACTACGTGACCCCGGCCGACGTGGTGGAGGCGCTGCCGCGCATCGCGGCGTTCTACGAGCAACCCTTCGGCAACGCCAGCGCCGTGCCCACCTACTGGTGCGCGCGCCGCGCCCGCGAGGCGGGACTCAGCACCCTGCTGGCGGGCGACGGCGGCGACGAGCTCTTTGGCGGCAACGAACGCTACGCCACGCAGTGGGTGTTCAGCCTGTATGGGCGCGTGCCGGCGCCGCTGCGCGCGGGCCTGATCCAGCCCCTGCTGGGTGCGAGCGCCGCGCTGGGCCTGGGCGCAGTGCCGCCGGTGCGCAAGGCGCTGAGCTACGTGGCCCAGGCGCGCACGCCCATGCCCGAGCGCACGCAGAGCTACAACCTGCTCAACCGCCTGGGCCTGGAAGCGGTGCTCACCCCCGAATTCGCGGCGAGCATCGACGCCACCGAGCCGGTGCGTCTGCTCAAGGAAACTTACGACGGCGCGCGCGCCGCGAGCCAGGTCAACCGCATGATGGCGCTGGACCTGCGCTACACCCTGGCCGACAGCGACCTGCCCAAGGTGAGCGGCATGTGCGAGCTGGCGGGCATAGCGGTGGCCTACCCGCTGATGGACGACGCCCTGCTCGACTTCAGCCTGCGCCTGCCGCCCGACTACAAGCTGCGCGGCAAGCAGCTGCGCTGGTTCTTCAAGCAGGCGCTGAGCGACTTTCTGCCCCCGCCCATCATCGCCAAGACCAAGCACGGCTTCGGCCTGCCGGTGGGCCCGTGGATGGAAGGCCACCCGCCCCTGCGCGCGCTGGCGCAGGACGCGCTGGCGCAGTTGCGCGGCCAGGGCGTGGTGCGGCCGGAGTTCATCGACCGCATGGCCCACCAGCCGCTGGGCGAGCACGCTGGCTACTACGGCACCATGCTGTGGGTGCTGATGATGCTGGGGATGTGGTCGGCCGAAACCGAGGGCTGATAATGCAGGCGGCCATCACGGGGGGCCGCACATGACCGGCAAGTTCAAGCAGTGGGTCGCTCAGCAGGCGCGGGCGCGCGGCTACACGGTCGTTCCCGACTGGCAGCTCGACCGCTTTGCCCAGGCGCGCTACCTGGCGCGGCTGTTCGAGACCCTGGCCATCGACTGCGTGCTCGACGTGGGCGCGAACCGAGGCCAGTACCGCGACTTTCTGCGGCAAGAGGTGGGCTACGCGGGCTGGGTGATCTCGTTCGAGCCCGTGCCTGCCCTGGGGGCGCACCTGGCCCAACGCGCCCAGGCCGACCCGCGCTGGCAGGTGGAGCCGGTGGCGCTGGGGGCCACTCCCGGCACGGCAACGCTCAACGTGATGGCGAGCGACACCTTCAGCTCCTTCCTGGCGCCCAACGCCGCGGGCGCGGCCATGTTCGCCACCCGCAATCGCGTGGCCGAGCAGGCCGAGGTGCCGGTCCACACGCTGGACGCGCGGCTGCCCGATCTGCTGGCGCGCACGGGCTGCAGCCGCCCTTACCTGAAGCTCGACACCCAGGGCTACGACCTGGCGGTGATCGAAGGGGCCGCAACCTGCCTGCCCAAGATTCTGGCCCTGCAGACCGAAGCCTCGGTCACGCCGATCTACGAGGACGCGCCGGACTTTGCCACCGTGATCCGCCAACTGGAGGCACGCGGCTTTGCCCTGAGCGGGATGTTCCCGAACAACCCGGACCACTTCCCGCGGATGATCGAGTTCGACTGCCACATGTTGAACCAGAGCCAGCTTGGGGCGGCGCCCCTTGGCTGAGGCATCCGCCCCCACCGTGTGGGCCTTTCCGCGGGCAGGCTTCTATGGCGATTGCCTGTATGCGCCGCTGGAAGCGATGGGCGTGCGCGTGCTGGAGGGCGACTACTCCGCCGCCGGCCTGGCGGCCATCGCACCGGGCGATGCGGTGCACCTGCACTGGCCCTCGCACCTCTACTCCGTGGGGCCGTCGAGGCTCGACTACGCGCGGCACTTCACGACCTTCGAGTGGCGCCTGCGGCGCCTGCACGCGCGCGGCGTGCGCATCTTCTGGACGGCACACAACCTTTATCCGCACGAGCAGACGCCCCTGCCTGGCGTGGACCGCCGCGTGCGCGAGCTGGTGATCGGCCTGGCGGAGCGCATCTTCGTGCACGGCCCGAGCGCCGAGGCGGTGCTGTGCACAGAGTTCCCAAAGACCCGCGGCAAGTGCGTGCAGATCCCCCTGGGCGGCTTTGCCGCGTACTACGCCAACGACCTGACCCGCGCCGAGGCGCGCGCACGGCTGGGCCTGGCCGAGGGCGAGTTCGCCTATCTGTTCCTGGGCCAGTGGCGGCCCTACAAGAACCTGCCGCTGCTGATCGAATCCTTTGCCCGCCTCGAAGAGCCGGCCACCCTGCTGCTTGCCGGCAACGCGCCCGCACGCCTAGCGGAGGAAGTCAGGGAGCTTGTCGCGCGCCTGGGCCGAGGACGCATCCGCGCGGTGCCCGGCCGTGTGCCCGACGACGAACTGCAGATGTGGTGCAAGGCCGCCGACGCGATGGTGCTGCCCTACCGCGAGATCCTGAGCTCGGGTGCCGCGGTGCTGGCGCTAAGCTTTGGCTGCCCGGTGGTGGCGCCGCGTGTGGGGCACCTGCGTGACTTGATCGATCCGTCCAACGGAGTGGCCTATGAGCCGGCGGCGGTCGATGCCCTTCTGGAAGCGATGCGGGCAGTCCGGAAGCAGGACTACGATCGGGCGCGAATCGCGTGCGTGATGAACAGCGTCCGTTGGAACGAGTCGGCTCGCGCGACGCTCGCGGCGATGACGATGCGTTGAAGGGACACCTTGCGCCAGCGGGCGCACGGCACGGCGCTCAGAGGCGCCGTGCGAAGCGCCAGAGCACGGGGGTCCGCGCCAGCGCAGCCGAAACCCGGCGCCGCCATGACGCCGGACGATTGAACGGCAGGCGAAGCAGATCGGGCCAGGTGCGCCGGATGATCTCGGCGGCCAATGCATCCTGGCGGCGAAACTCGGCGGGCAGAGCCAGATACAACTCGAACAGCCTCCGACCGACATACGGGAACAGGTACCGCGGCCCCACACCGCTGCCGCTCGCCCATGCGGACGCCCAGCATCCCAGGCGCTGCTCAATGTAAGCAAGATCGAGCGCTGCCTCGACATCGACCACGGGGAGGGAACTCAGCCACTGCTGACCCGCTTCGGCCACCACCGCCGTCGCCGGAACACCGAGCCGCTCGATCAGATCGTCAAGCTCGAGGTGGGGCAGGTGCTGGTCGCCGGACTGCCAGTAGTAAGCACGCCCGACTTCGGCGCCGGTGCCCAGGATCATGGCGCGCTGACTTCCAAGTGACACCGAGCTCGCGGCCGCTGCTTTCGCTCGACGGTCCGACAAGGCGCCGCTGGTGGACAGCGCCCAATACTCGTCGAACGCTGCGTCCGGCGCGATTACAGCTTGGTCACGATGTCGCACGCCTGCCAGTTCGGCCAAAGCCGCAGCGTCCGCCAGGTCACGCCGTGCACCATCGTCGGCGTGCGCCCAGGTAAAGAAATCAATGTTGCCAACCAGGTCACGCGCGCACGCCAGCAGCACGCGCGAGTCGCGCCCGCCGGTGAGCCCCATCAGTGGGCGCCCATCCCTGCAGGCCACGGCCATCGCCAACCGCAGTTCCGAGACGATCTCATCGACCGTCGCGTCGAGGTCGCTCGTCGGCGACGGCCACCGGAATGGCCAATGACGGAACGGGTGAAAGCTCTCCAGGTCGAGCGCGTGATCTGGAAGCAGATGTGCCACGGTCGGCCATGCGGTCAGACCGAACGGCAGATACGACTCGGAGCTCCGACGCCTCTGGCCAAGTGTGTCGTCGGCCGCTTCGAGCGCAGGTTGTGTCGCGATCAGGGCAACGCAACTGGCGAGCGCCCGCGCCCCTGGATCGAAGAACGCCGGCAGACTGCCCGCGGCATCGAGCATCACGAAGGACTCGCGATCGGTCACGACGATCGCGCACCACGATCCGCGCAGTTGATCCAGGCGGATCAGCCACTGTTCCCGGCTTGCAGGGCGCGGCAATTCCTCAATGAAGGCGGCCACGGTCCCGTCGGGCACCCAGGGGTGACCGAGCAGCCAGATGCAACCCGCGTTGTCCGGAAGACGCAGTTCCAGGCACGGCAGGTCAAAGCCCTGGAGTGGATTTGCCGCCCTGGCCGAACATGTTGCCTCTCGGATTCATGCGCCGCTGACGATCTCCAGGCGGATTCCGGGCCTGGACAGCGTCGCGGGGGATAGGGTGGAAGCCGGCGGAGA
>Ga0209202_1000631_pt1 | contig 26372 bp, 25 predicted proteins | sample AD_UKC032_MetaG_FD_184416 | JGI IMG/M metagenome (GOLD analysis project Ga0209202, IMG submission 184416) | Active sludge microbial communities of municipal wastewater-treating anaerobic digesters from USA - AD_UKC032_MetaG (SPAdes) (version 2) | ecosystem: Engineered > Bioreactor > Anaerobic >... | reverse complement strand
CATCGCGCCGTTGCCGATGTATCACATCTTCTGCCTGACCTCGACGCTGTCGTTCATGAAATGGGGCAGCCTCAGCGTGCTGATCACCAATCCGCGCGACCTGCCGGCGCTGGTCAAGGAAATGGCAAAGTGGAAATTCACGACGATGACCGGCGTGAACACGCTGTTCAACGGACTGTTGCACACCCCCGGTTTCGCGCAACTCGACTTTTCGGCGCTCAAGGTCGTGGTCGGTGGCGGCGCTGCTGTCCAGAAGCCCGTGGCCGAGCTATGGCAAAAGGTGACCGGACACTACCTGACCGAAGCCTACGGCCTGACCGAGTCCTCGCCCGGCGCCTGCGCCATGCCGCTGGGCGCGCCGTGGGATGGCACCGTCGGCCTGCCGCTGCCGTCCACCGACATCTCGATCCGCGATGACCATTTCCGGGAGCTGCCGGTGTGGACCGGTACCGGCAAGATCGAGGCGCACACCGGCGAACTCTGCATTCGCGGCCCGCAGGTCATGAAGGGGTACTGGAACAACGCTGCGGAAACCGCCGAGACGATGCGCGACGGCTGGCTCAAGACCGGCGACATCTGCCACGTCGATGCCCTCGGGCGCGTCACCATCACCGACCGCAAGAAGGACATGATCCTGGTCTCCGGCTTCAATGTTTACCCGACCGAAGTCGAAAGTGTCGTCGCGGCCCACCCGGGCGTCCTCGAATGCGCCGTCATCGGCGTTCCCGACGAACGCAGCGGCGAAGCGGTCAAGGTGCTGATCGTGCGCAAGGACCCTGAACTGGACCGCGACGACATCGTCGAACACTGCCGCGGGCAGCTGACTGCCTACAAATTGCCGCGCTACGTCGAGTTCCGCGAGATGCTGCCCAAATCGCCGATCGGCAAGATCCTGCGTCGCGAATTGCGCGACCAGGAAGGGCATTGAGCGTAAGCCGATCAGATGCCGACGCCGCTCGACGCTATCTGAAGCGTCGGCAGCGGCAGGAACTCACCGCACCAGCCGTGGATGCCGACGGTCGGATAGCGCCAGTGGTGCGTCTCGCGCGGCGAACTGTCGCCGGCGAAAACCGGGGGAAAGCGATGGCAATTGCCGGTCAGGGCATCCCCTTTCCTGAAAAAGTGGCACTGCTCGCAGGTGTGGTCGAACGGTGTATTCATGGCGCTCCGGATCAGGCTGTTGCGGTCAACGGCCTTTCAGAGGCAATTTTCAAGCCCGCCAGCTGGCGATAGAGGCCGGCGAGGCGCGATGCCATCGCCACATCCGACCATTCGGCCGCGTAATCCGGCGCTTCGGCCGCCAGATGGCGCCAGGCGTCCGAATGGCTGAGGAAATGCCCGAGCATTTCACCGAAGGCGGGCGTCTCGGCCGGCGGGCAGAATGCACCGCGACCGGGCGCCAGGATGTCGATGGTGCCCATTTCGGCCAGCGCGATCACCGGCAGCCCGGCCGCCATCGCCTCCAATAGCACCAGGCCCTGCGTTTCGGTGCGCGAGGCGAAGACGAAAACGTCTGCCGCCGCATAGCAATCCGGCAATTCGCTGTCGCGATCGAGATAGCCGATAAAGTGCACCGCGCCAAGCAGGCCGAGCGCCCGCACCTGCGCCTTGAGGTCGGCCATCGCCGGGCCTTCGCCGGCCACCACCAGCAGCACCTCGGGACGCAGCCGGCGGGCATGAACCAGCGCTTCAAGCAGGAAGCCGATGTTTTTCTCATGCGCCACGCGCCCGACGAAGAGCGCCACCGGGCGCCCAAGCGCAATGCCGTGGCGCGCGCGAAAAGCCGGGCCGTTGCCGCGCGCGAAGCGGCCCAGCGGAATGCCGGTCGGCAACACGTGCAGCGGCGTCGTGACGCCGTAGGATTCCAGGCGCTGGCGCATCGCCGTCGATGGCACGACGACGGCATCGAGCGCATTGCACTGGCGGCGCGAGAAGCCGCGCGCCTGCCCACGCAGCCAACTGGCCGGCACAATGGGCGCGTAGTGCTGCAGGTATTCCTCGAACAGCGTGTGGTAAGTCGCCACCACCGGCAGGTTCAGCTTACGCGCCGCGTTGAGGCCGGCGTAGTGTGCAATGAACGGCGTCTGGATGTGGATCAGGTCGCAGTCCTGCGCCGCGGCCAGCACCGCGCGGTGCATCGCCCGCCAGCCAACCAGGCGATCCTCGCGGTCACCAGGAATCGGCCGCCCGACCACACGGACAACGCCGTCCTCGTCCGCCTCGTCGCCATAGCGCGGCACGACCAGGCGCACCTCGACGCCCTGCCCGACCAGCGTCTGGCGGAAGGTTTCGATCGAGGTCGACACGCCATTGACTCGCGGAAAATAGACATCCGACACCATCAGTACCCGCATTCAAGCCTCCGCATGTTCCACGACCGGCGCCGACAAGGCGGGCACCAGACTGCGCACGCCCCAGGCCACCAGTTCCAGCCGGCCGTCGAAATGCTCGACGATGGCGGTGCATGAATCGACCCAGTCGCCGCAGTTGATATAGGAAAGGCCGTCGATCTCGCGGATCGACGCCCAATGGATGTGGCCGCAGATGACGCCATCGAGCCCGCGCTCGCGCGCATGATGGACGGCCGATTCCTCGAAATCGAAGATGAAATTGAGCGCCGTCTTGACCTTGCGCTTGGCAAAGCCCGCCAGCGACCAGTAACCGGACAGCCCCAGCTTGCGCCGCACCCAAGACAGCCAGTGGTTCATCCGCACCAGCAGGTCGTAAGCATGGTCGCCGAGCACCGCGACCCAGCGATGGTGACGCGTCACCTGATCGAAGATGTCGCCGTGGATCAGCAGGAAACGCCGGCCGTCGGCGGTTTCATGTACCAGCTCATCGACCACCTGGATGTCGCCGAAGACGATGCCGCAGTAGTTGCGCAGCGCCTCGTCGTGATTGCCGGGAATGAATACCACGCGCTCACCGTGACGCGCCCGGCGCAGCAGCTTCTGGACCACAGTGTTCTGCGCCGGCGTCCAGCAGATGCTGCGGCTCATCGCCCAGAAATCGACGATGTCGCCGATCAGGAAAGTCTGCTCGGCCGGGTGTTCGCGCAGGAAGTCAACGAGACGTTCGGCCTGGCACGCCCGCGTGCCGAGGTGGATGTCGGAAAGGAAGACGGATCTGACCTTGGGCATGGGCGCACGATAATCCGCAGCCGTGAAAGCCCTGTGACAACGCGATTACAATGCCGTGACAGGTTGCGCCGACTCGGCGCCCCGGGGCACTCTCCGAGCAGCCGCAGGTCAGGCGGTTGCGGTCGACACCGAAATTCGGGCAAATTTCAAATCGCCCGGGCGTGATTGAAGGCAAGCCCATTGCCGATGAACAGCCCAACTGATTCGCAGACCGAACCACCATGCCGAAAAACGCTCGGGATGCTTGAAATGTGGTCCGCATGCAAGCTATGTTTGAACTGTCGCGTGCGTCTCGCCCCATCAATTGCCTCGTCGCGTTCCCGGAGGGTATTCATCCATGTACGGCAACCTGATTTTTCGCCAACTTTTCGACGCGGCGTCGTCTACCTACACCTATCTGCTGGGCGACACGGTCAGCCGCCAGGCCGTCATCATCGACACCGTTTTCGAACAGCACCTGCGTGACCGGGCGCTGATCCAGGAACTCGGGCTGACGCTGGTCGCTTCGCTCGATACCCACTGCCATGCCGATCACGTGACCGGCAGCTGGCTGATGCAGCAGGCCACCGGCTGCCCGATCGGTATCTCGAAGCGCTATGGTGCCGCCGTCCCGGAGGCCAACCTGTTGCTCGATCACGGCGACCGCGTCGATTTCGGCAATCGTTACCTCGAAGTCCGGGCCACGCCAGGGCATACCGACGGCTGCCTGACCTTCGTTATCGACGACCACCGCCTGGCCTTTACCGGCGACTGCCTGCTGATCCGGGCCGCCGGGCGGTGCGATTTTCAGCAGGGCAACGCCAGCCGCCTGTTCCACTCGATCACCGAGCAGATATTCAGCCTGCCCGACGATTGCCTGATCTACCCTGGCCACGACTACAGCGGCCGCACCGTGACCACGGTCGGTGAGGAAAAAGCGCATAACCCACGCATCGGCGGCCAAGCCGACGAACGAGATTTCGTCGGGTTCATGCAGAACATGAGCCTGCCTCACCCCAAACAGATCGCCATCGCAGTGCCAGCCAACCTGCGCTGCGGCAAGCCCGAAGACGGCAAGGTGCCGCAGCCGGCCGACTGGGGGCCAGTCCGCAAAAGTTATGCAGGCCTGCTCGAAATCGATCCCGAGTGGGTGGCGCAGCACCTCGATGCGCTCTGCGTCCTCGACGTACGCCAGCCCGAGGAAATTGACGGGCAACTCGGCAAGATCGCCGGTGCCCGTTCGATCCCGCTCGGCGAACTCAAGGGACGGATCGAGGAAGTCCCCCGCGACCGGCCCGTGATCGCCGTCTGCCACTCCGGCATGCGTTCCGGACAGGCGACCGTCATCCTGCGCGAGGCGGGCTTCGTCGAGGTCGCCAACCTGCACGGCGGCATGCTCTTGTGGCACCAGATGGCGCTGCCTGCAGAGCATCGCTAGCACTGGTCAGCGCGCCCTTGATCCTCGACGGGCGGCTTGGTTGCACAAATCGTTGGGTGTACGAACTGCCCCAACGGGCCTGTGCCATAAGGAGGGTCGACGGTTGTATGGTTCGCGAAGCAGGTTTTATCAGGGTAGTACTCAATTGATTTTCCAAGCGTCAGCTATAGCTCGGACCCTGCCAGACAACGTACGCGAGCTATTCGGCCAAAGCGGCCGTTGGCTAGTCGTTCAGTATCAGGCGGCAATCGGGCAGTAAGCCGCCCTTCAGCCTCTCATCGCCTTGAATGGCCGCTTACCCGTCTGGCGAACAGGTGCTCCCGACCCAAAGCGGCTGTGGCACCTTTCCGATAACGGCCGTCCATCTATCATGAATTTGAGAAACTTAATCGTACTAATCGACCGTCAGTAACCTCTAGGTGGCGCTCTGAAAGTGCTGAAAACGAAATAGTCAACTGACTACCTCCAAAACTTCCATGATTGCCTACAGGCAATTTCGTAAAGTTTTGGCATTGCATCGTTGAATGCTCCCTTCTGAGGTTCATAAACACTCACCATGGTTCCTTTATAAGAAACCATGGTTTTTTTCACGCAATCGAACTCATAAGTTATTCTTGGTGGCGCATTGATAACTCCATTAACTTTCACCGATATGGATGCAAGTTCTCCATTGCGGATTACCGATTCTGTATCGGCGTACATACTCTCGCCATGGTCAGTTACCGATATACCCACCCATTTTTCCGCGTGGGCAAGGCCGCTCACTGATAGGAAAAACACAAGATAAAATGATTTTGGCATGGTCATAAAATGTTGGCTATTTAAATATCTGAAACCGTATTTTTAACTAAAGGGTGACGGGGACTTGGAAGTTGCACCCATCGAGAATTGTTAGATTTTTTTTGCACGAAGGGACTCGGCTGCCTCCTGCCAAAGATGGAACCCGGGAAGACTCACGTGCTCCTTAATGCAGCAGAACGCATTGCCATTAAGCAACCAAACAGAACGAAATTTTGCTGAATGCGCATTTGCCTCATTTCTCAACCGGCAATAGTTCTGCTCATAGGCCGTGAAATTAAGGTACAGCAGGAGGTTTATCCTAGCGGAATTTTCGCCGTATTTCTTCGCCTTTGCCGCAATTCTCTCAGCAACCCACGATGGCCCATTCTCTGTTCCCGCAGTCCAGTCCTCCAGTACTGAAACGTTTTTGTCGTCAATCACGCCCTTGTATTCATCTCCCATTCGGCGTACGGGGTCAACGACCATTGCAATTTGAAATGGATGAAGCGCATCTTCAAATTCAAGCCAAAAATCCTCTGGGGTTTGTTCATCCTTCTCAGATATGTGAACCCAGCACTCTCCAACTGCGGTTTGATAAGCTCTGGAGAAATGGCCAGCGCACCACATCTCCTGCGTTTTCTGATGAAGTGGAGAGCGCATGAATGACTCAGTAGTACAGGAATCTCTAATTTCCTGATATTTCGCGAGCAGTTCATTGGGAGAGTAGCGCATTATTGTCATGAGAAATGTTCAGTTATCAAGCGGGTACGCGGGTCCTGAGTATGCAATGTTCTCCACTGTGATTATGCACACCAAATTACCTAGCCAGCAAGGAATACACCTTTACTGGGGCTGTAAGCGACCCTACGTTGGAGGTACCTAAAAATGGCCTCGAATGTCTGCTATGGGTAGCAATGCTTAATGGCCGTTTCTGGCCGGATGTACTCAGTGGCCTACGTACCGCATTGCAGCCATTGAAAATTCTAGGGCTTGGCCAACGGCAGCTTTCTGACGGAGGCTTCTACTCACCCTCTCCGCCAGAGGTTGCGGCCTAATTCTCTTCCACAATGCGGCGGTTCATCTCAAAGAATTGTTGCTTTACAAGGCTACATGCAGCTAGCAAATTGCCTATATACAGCTAGAATTTACAGTGATCGAAACCTAGAACCTTTAACAGCAAATCCGGCATCGCATGCCATATGTTAGACCCCAGTCAGGATAGGCGCTGCTAGGCTTTGTCACCGGTGTATTTTTAAGCCCATGACAATTCAAAAACCAACATTCCTATTTTTTTCTCTCTGTAGTCGGCTACAGAGAGAAATGTCTGTGGCTCGGTGCATGCTCTTATTCATGCTCAGCATTCTTATTGGAGGATGTGCCACACCAATAAAAGTGGATCCCACGCCAGCGGAACAACAATCCATAAGAAAGATTGGTCTTATCGTATATCCAGAACTGGAAGAGGTAAATTTTGGGGTTGTTGGCGCCACAGGTGGCCTGCTAGCTGGCGCAGCTTGGGGATTTCTGGGTGGTCTCTTAGATCCAATGGCTTGGTATATCGGGGGACCGGTACTTACGACTCCATATATGGCTTTGGAAGGGGCAATGTGTCATAGCGAGCTGAGCTCAATTGAAAATCCAGAACAACATTTTGAAAAGGTTTTTAAGCGCCTTGAACTGCCATCACGTTTGCAAAGACACGTCTTAGAGGCGTTTGTTTCTGGCGCCCCAGCCAATGAGCTATTGGTCGAAGTGGTTTCGAGCTTGAACCAAGAGGCTCGCATAAGCTATGCGAATAGTCGCGGATTGAACACCTTGCTTGAACTAAAAATCAGGGTCACTCTGGATGACACGCTATTCACACTGGATGGATCGTTGAGCTGCTTGCCGTGGGTGCGTTCTGAGGTTATTGCATCATTACAACGAGTTTCCGATGGAGCAATCATTGCCAAGAACAGTTTTCCGGAGAGTTCCAGCGTATCGAAGAATCCTTTGACGTTCCAGAAAATGCTGACCGACGAATCTGTGATTGTTGAGTTTATGGAGCAGTCCTTTTTTCGCATCGCCAATAGGATCAGGAAGTGGATATCGCCGACGCAACCTTGATTTTTCCCTATCGCAGATTTGCTAGCACTAAGGTTAATGTGGTTGCAGAAGAATAAAAGGTTCGTGACGGACCCGCCACCTCATGTAGGCTTGCTCTTTCTTTTTTCCCCTAAAGCGTAAAGTTGAGAATCCGCATCCTCTACTCGACAAGGTCTGCAAAGGGGCGGGAGCACCAGTTCGTCCTAAGAGGAGGCGAACGTTCAGGGGCATTTCTGCCTGAGCGGCAGGTTACCGACGCATTGCGGTCCGATTCTGGCCACAAACCCAAGGTCGGCTCAGGCCGAACTGCAGAAGACCAATTCCCATCTGGCGCGACTGCTAATCGCCAGTTAGCAACTGTAAGTTCCACGCAGAAATAGAATCTGCTGATCCAACGCTGATTCGCGGAAAATCTTCTCGTAATTCGAGATTATTTCACTCTGCAGGTCTTCTTTTGATAGCAAAGCGATTGGGTGGTCATTCTGCAGCACAGGAATGAAATGCAGATTGCGCTCATACATCAGATGCAAGCAGGTTTGCGCTGAATCATCTGGCGAAACCGCGCAACTGCAAGCCGTCATAACATCGGACACGGCTAGCGCCATGGCGGACATTCCATCGTTCAATGCAGCAGCATGAGCAAAATCCTGCAAAGAAAATACCCCCACCATCCGATCCGCAACCAGGACCAATACGGCCTGCAGTCCATTGTCTGCCAGCATCTTCAATGCATCCGATAACCGGCAACTGGCGTCAATGCAATTCAACGCTATTTGTTTTTCCGTGAGTACTGCTCCAACGGTCAAACGTGGGACACGCTGATGCGTGGGACACTCTGATTGCCCACCTGAAACCCTTGATGCCAGGACATTCGGTTCGCCCATAAACCTTCCACAACATGATTGGTAATCAAACATCCGGAAAACCAGTGATTGGATCAGGTAATGGCTCTTTCGTTCGTTTTTCAACCGATGAGTTGAGCGGCAACAACGAGCAGCCGTTCTCCACGAAACAAACCGCGCTGCACGACTGCTCAACCCAGAAATTCGCCGCAGAGCCACCGCGATGGTGAATGCCCCTTGTGGGTCGAACGCTAACGTTGACTCGGCTGCGGTCGACGCCTAAATTCGGCCGGATTCCAAACTGCACAACGACCGGAGAACACCATGCAGATCGGCACCCCGCTTTCCTCGTCCGCGCTGCGCGTCATGCTGCTCGGTGCCGGCGAGCTCGGCAAGGAAGTGATCATCGCGCTGCAGCGCCTGGGCGTCGAAGTCATCGCCGTCGACCGCTACGAAAACGCGCCCGGGCATCAGGTCGCCCACCGCGCCCACGTCATTTCGATGACCGACGGCGCCGCGCTGCGCCGGCTGATCGAACTGGAAAGACCGCATCTGGTGGTGCCGGAAATCGAGGCCATCGCCACCGATACGCTGGTCGAGATTGAAAATGAAGGGCTGGCCGAAGTCATCCCCACCGCCCGCGCCGCCAGGCTGACGATGAACCGCGAAGGCATCCGCCGGCTGGCCGCCGAAGAGCTTGGGCTACCGACCTCGCCCTACAAGTTCGCCGACTCGCTGGATGAATTGCAGGCCGCCATCGAGGGTGAAAACGGCAGCGGCATCGGCTATCCGTGCATCGTCAAACCGACCATGTCCTCCTCCGGCAAGGGCCAGTCGTTGCTGCGCGGGCCGAACGATGTCCAGCGGGCCTGGGACTACGCGGCCAGCGGGGGCCGGGTCAATCAGGGGCGCGTCATCGTTGAGGGCTTCATCGACTTCGACTACGAGATCACCCTGCTCACCGTGCGCGCTCGCGACGCCAGCGGCGAAGTGGCGACTCACTTTTGCGAGCCGATCGGGCACATCCAGGTCGCCGGCGACTATGTCGAATCCTGGCAGCCGCAGGCGATGACGCCCGCCGCGCTGCAACGGGCGCAGGAAATCGCCGCCGCCGTCACCGGCAACCTGGGCGGGCGCGGCATCTTCGGCGTCGAGCTTTTCGTCAAGGGCGACATGGTCTGGTTCTCGGAAGTCAGCCCACGCCCCCACGATACCGGGCTGGTTACGCTGTGCTCGCAACGCTTCTCGGAATTCGAACTGCACGCGCGCGCCATCCTCGGCCTGCCGGTCGACACCGCGCTGCGCGAACCCGGCGCTTCGGCCGTCATTTATGGCGGCATGGAAGAAACGGGCATCGCCTTCAGCGGCCTTGAAGAAGCGCTGGCCGTACCGCGCTCCGATCTGCGCCTGTTCGGCAAGCCGGAGTCGTTCGCCAAACGCCGCATGGGCGTTGCCGTCGCCAACGCCGGCGATACCGGCGAAGCACGCGCCCGCGCCAAGCTGGCGGCAAGCAAGGTCAGGCCGGTTCGCAGCTGAACGCCCCCCCCAGAACCACCAGTTGCGGTCGACGGTCAAAAAAGGGCAAAAATGGGCTGCAGGCCTTGTCGATATTTATTTTGCTGCAGTGCACCATTTTTGAAAGTAGTGCGCTATACTGAGCTCGAACACATTGAAACCTTACCTGGAGACACACCATGTCCATCACCCCCGAGCAATTCGCCGCCGCCAACAAGGCTACCGTTGATTCCCTTCTGTCCGTGGCCAACACCGCGCTGGCAACCGCCGAGCGCATCGCCGCGCTGAACCTGAATACCGCCCGCTCCACGCTGGAAGATGCCGCCTCCGGCGTCAAGTCGGTGATGGGCGCCAAGGATCCGCAAGCCGCCGTCGCCGCCCAGACCGCTCTGGCACAACCGGCCGTCGAGAAGGCTGTCGCCTACTCCCGTTCGGTCTACGAAATCACCAGCGAAACGCAACAGGAACTGGCCAAGATGGTTCAGGCTCAATTCGGTGACTTCCAGAAGTCCATGGCTGGCCTGGTTGAACTGGCTGCCAAGTCGGCCCCGGCTGGTTCCGAAGGTGCCGTTGCTGCCGTCCAGAGCGCCATCGCTGCCGCCAACTCGGCGTTCGGCAACATGAGCGCGATCACCAAGCAATTCACCGAAGCCGCCCAGGCGAACATCGCCGCCGCGACCAAGAAGAGCAAGTAACAGTCTCTCGGGTTCACAGAAATGAAAGGCCCCGCGAGATTCGCGGGGCCTTTTCTTTGCAGGAGATAACAATGAACTCACCAACCCCCAATGAGAACAGCCCCTCGGAAGAAAGTCTCGACGCAAAGGTCGACCGCATGCTGGAGGCCGCCCGCGGTGGGCTGACACCGCATGAAGCGCTAGTCCAGGCGTCGTTGGCAGAAGCGGCCAATGCCGACGAGCGTGCTGCCGCCCGCGAAAAAAACCGCGAGCGCGCCCTGAAGTTGCTGGAATTGCTCGAAAAATCGCAGGGCTGAACCGACCCTCCGGTCAGTTGCTCGCCCGACAGGCTCTCAGACGTCTACGACGCGACGAGCGGAAAAGCGGGCGGAAAAACGGCTGCCGACGCCAGGCGTGCTCTTGATGTCGAGCTGCGCCTGGTGGCGGTTCAGCGTATGTTTGACGATGGCCAGGCCAAGGCCGGTACCCCCGGCATCGCGCGAACGGCCACGGTCGACCCGGTAGAAGCGCTCGGTCAGGCGGGGCACATGCTTCGGGTCGATGCCGATACCGGTATCCTCGACCGCGAATTCGCCGCCCTGCGCATCGGTGTGCCAGACGATGCGTATCGTGCCGCCCGGCGGGGTATAGCGCACGGCATTGGACACCAGATTGCCGAAAGCGCTGACCAGCTCCGGCTCGGAACCGCGCAGGTCAGCCTTGCTGTCAGCCTCGACGATAATTTGGTGACGCCCGGCGGACAGTGCCTCGGCATCGCGCCGCAACTTGTCGATCAGACTGGCCATGTCGACCACGTCGTTGGTCGGCGGCGGCGCCGACTCGATCGACGACAGCGTCAGCAGATCCTGGACGATGGATTGCATGCGCCGCGACTGCTCGGCCATCAGTTCCAGATAACGCGTTCGTTCCTCGCGGTCGACGTCGATTTCCTGCAGGGTTTCAAGAAACCCGGCCAGCACCGTCAAGGGTGTGCGCAATTCGTGCGAGACGTTGGCGACGAAATCGCGGCGCATGCGATCCAGGCGGTCGCTCTGGGTAACGTCCTTGATCTGCATGAGGCGGCGCTTGCCGGCGTACGGAATGACGTAGATCGAGAGCACCCGATCGTCGCCGCGCTCGGAACGCAGCGTCAGCGGCCGCGAAAAATCCCCGAGCAGCAGATAGTCGACGAATTCCGGATGCCGCACCAGGTTGACCACCGGCTGGCCACGATCGGTCTGCACGACCAGCCCCAACTGGGATTCGGCCGTGGTGTTGCAAAACAGAATCTGGTTGTCGGCATCGAGCAGGACGACACCGTCAGTCAGCGCCTGGCCGGCGGCGATCAGCAGCGCGATTTCCTGATCGCGCGCGGCGATCTGGCCACGCAAATCCTTCTCATGCTGGTAGAGCCGACCGAAGACGCCATCCCAGGCGCCCTCGCCCTCAAGGCTGGGATCGACGATCGGATTGCGCGACCAGCGTTCGAGACGGGCGAAATTACGAAAATGGAAAGCCAATTGCAGGCCGAGGCCGGTGCAGAACAGCGTCCACCCGGCCCATACCGCAACGAAATGGCCGACCGGCAACGCGATCAGCGCCGTAAAAAAAGCCGCCAGCAGTGCCCGAACGACTTGTACCGACACCCGGCTCAGGCTCCCCGGAAGCGATAGCCGGTACCGCGCACTGTCTCGATCCGCTCGTGATGGCCCGTCGGCTCCAGCGCCGAGCGCAGGCGGCGGATATGCACATCGACGGTGCGCTCCTCGATGAAGACGTGGTCGCCCCAGACTTCGTCGAGCAACTGGGCGCGCGTATAGACGCGCTCGGCATGGGTCATGAAGAAGAACAGCAGGCGAAACTCGGTCGGCCCCAACTCGACCGGCTGACCGGCGGCAATGACCCGGTGCGTCGCCGGGTTGAGCGCCAGACTGCCGATCTCGACCGCCTCACCGGCCAGGTGGGGGGCACGCCGGCGCAGCACGGCGCGCACGCGGGCGACCAGTTCCTTCGGCGAAAAGGGCTTGGTGACGTAATCGTCGGCGCCGGCCTCCAGGCCCTGCACCTTGTCTTCCTCATGCACCCGGGCGGTGAGCATGATGATCGGCATCTCGCGGGTGCGCTCGTCGGCCCTGATCTTCTTGGCCAGCGCGACGCCGGACTGGCCGGGCAGCATCCAGTCGAGCAGCACGAGGTCGGGCAACGCGGCGCGGATCGCCGATTCGGCCTCTTCGGCGCTGCCCGCCCGCACGACGAGAAACCCGGCGTGCTTGAGGTTGATGACGACAAGTTCCTGGATGGCTGGTTCGTCTTCGACGACCAGAATCGTCGGTGTCACGCCTTGTTCTCCTTGGGCGGATGCCGGATGTCGCGCCCCTCGACGATGTACACGACGTGCTCGGCGACGTTCTTGGCATGATCGCCGATACGCTCGACGGCGCGGGCGATCCAGATGATGTCGATCGAAGTGGTGATGGTGCGCGGGTCTTCCATCATGTGCGTGATCAGCTGGCGCATGATCGACTTGAATTCGGTATCGACATTGGCATCGGCCTGGATGACCCTGACCGCCAACTCGGTATCGAGCCGGGCAAAGGCGTCGAGCGCCTGGCGGAGCATGCCGAGCGCGGCTTCGGCGATGTGGCGGACGCCGATGCCGTATTGCGATGGCATCTGGCCGGCTTCGTAGATGCGCCGGACGCCCTTGGCGATCTTCTTTGCCTCGTCGCCGGCGCGTTCGAGATCGGTGACGATCTTGCTGATCCCGAAGACCAGGCGCAGGTCGGAAGCGGCCGGCTGGCGCTTGGCGATCAGGTGGGCGCAGTCGTCGTCGATGGCGAGTTCGAGGTCGTTGACCTTGCGGTCGGTATCGACGATGTACTTGACGCTCGTCACTTCGCCGGTGCCGTAGGCTTCAATGGCCGACGAAACCTGGGTTTCCACCAGGCCGCCCATTTGCAGCACGGCGGTACGCAAGCGGGACAGGTCTTCGTCGAATTGGCTGGAAAGGTGTTGGCTATCGTTCATGTTCTCGTCCTGATCAGCCCATGCGGCCGGTAATGTAGTCTTCGGTGCGCTTGTCTTTCGGCTTGATGAAGATTTCGTCGGTCTTGCCGAATTCAACCATCTCGCCGAGGAACATGTAGGCAGTGTAGTCGGAGACGCGCGCCGCCTGCTGCATGTTGTGGGTGACGATGAGGATGGTCACGCGCTTCTTCAGTTCGTGTACCAGTTCCTCTATGGCCGCCGTGGCGATCGGGTCGAGCGCCGAGGTCGGCTCGTCGAACAGCAGCAGTTCGGGGTCGGTCGCCAGGGCGCGGGCGATGCACAGGCGCTGCTGCTGACCGCCGGAAAGGTTGGAGGCAAGCTCGTTCAAACGATCCTTGACCTCTTCCCAGATCGCCGCGCCGCGCAAGGCGCTCTCGACCTTGTCGTCGAGCACACGCTTGTTGTTCTCGCCGCGCACACGCAGGCCGTAGGCGACATTCTCGAAAATCGACTTGGGGAAGGGGTTCGGCTTCTGGAAGACCATGCCGACGCGCATGCGCACTTCGATGGGGTCGACTTCCGGCGACAGCAGGTTGGTGTTGTCGGGAAAGAAGCGGATTTCGCCCTCGTAGCGGTTGCCCGGGTAGAGATCGTGCATGCGGTTGAAGCTGCGCAGGTAGGTCGACTTGCCGCAGCCGGACGGGCCGATCAGCGCCGTCACCTTCTTGTCGTAGATCGGCATGTTGATGTTCTTGAGCGCCTTGGCCTCGCCGTAGAAGAAATTGAGGTTGCGGGCTTCGGCTTTGAGCGCCGGGTTGTCGTGAATCTGCATCTGAGACTCCATTTCAATATTCGATTTTTGCCTGTTTTTCGGGGTCGACCGCAACTGTCGTGCCGCAGGGTGCCGCCAACGTGAAGACGAGCCGAAGACAGTGCGAATAGCACGGCAAGTCGATGTCGACAAAGTGGGCGGTGCGCTGCGGCATGACGATTACCATTTGATGTTCTTGCGCATCTTGTAGCGCAGCCAGATGGCGACGGCGTTCATGCTGAGCACCATGAACATCAGCACGAAGCCGGCGGCGGCGGCGTTGACCTCGAAGGCCGGGTCGGGACGCGAGGTCCAGTTGAAGATCTGGATCGGCATCACGGTGAAGGGCGACATCACCCAGTCGAACAGCCCGGCCGGCGGCTCGCCGGTGAAAGGCACAGGCGGCAGGAAGGCGATGAAGGTCAACGCGCCGATGGTGATGATCGGCGCCGTTTCGCCAATGGCACGGGCGAGGCCGATGATGACGCCGGTCAGGATGCCCGGCATGGCGTAGGGGATGATGTGGTAGCGGCAGGTCTGCCAGCGCGTCGCGCCGACCGCCATCGAGCCTTCGCGGATCATCGCCGGGATGGCGCGGATCGCTTCGCGGGTGGCGACGATGATGATCGGCAGGATGAGCAGCGCCAGCGTCAGGCCGGCCGACAGGATGCTCTGGCCGAAGCCGAACTGGTACACGAAGATGCCGAGCGCCAGCAGGCCATAGACGATGGACGGCACCGCCGCCAGGTTGCTGATGTTGACCTCGATCACATGCGTCAGCCAGTTGCGCTTGGCGTATTCCTCCAGGTACAGCCCGGCAGCGACGCCGAGCGGCACGGCGGCGAGCGCGGTGACCAGCATGACCAGCAGCGAGCCTACCCAGGCGGAGAGGATGCCGGCCTGGGTGGCGCGGCGCGACGCAAAGTTCAGGAAGAAATCGAGGGTGAAGCGCTCCGAACCCTTGATGACCATGTCGGCGATCAGCGCGACGATGACCAGCAGGGCAATCGACAGGCAGAACAGGCCGAGGCCCTTGAAAATCGTGTCCTTGAGCTTGCCGCGCGCGATGACGGCGCGGATCTGTTCGTTGGTCAGCGGTTGCATCAGTAGTTCTCCCGGAATTTGGCGCGCAGCCACTGGCCGAGGATGTTGAAGACCAGGGTGATGAGCAACAGGGTCAGGCCGGCGGCAAAGATGGTCAGGTAACCGATCGAGCCATGCGGCAGGTCGCCGAGCGCCACCTGAACGATGTAGGAGGTGATGGTGGCGGCCGGTTCCATCGGGTTCCAGGTCAGATTCGGCTGCATGCCGGCGGCCACGGCGAGAATCATCGTTTCACCGACGGCCCGGGAAATAGCCAGAATATAGGAGGCAGCCAGCCCGGAGAAGGCGGCCGGCACAACCACATGCAGCGCGGTGTAAAGGCGGGTCGAGCCCATCGCATAGGCGCCCTCGCGCAGGCTCATCGGCACCGCGCGCATGGCATCTTCAGACAGCGAAGCGATGTAGGGCACGATCATGATGCCCATCACCAGACCGGCGGACAGCAGCGAGAAGCCGGGCAGTTCGGGGAAAATCACCTGCAGGATCGGTGTCACGACGAGCAGCGCGAAGTAACCGAAAACGATGGTCGGGATGCCGCCCAGCAGTTCAAGAATCGGCTTGGCGATTTCGCGCACCTTCGAATTGGCGAATTCGGAGAGGTAGATAGCGATGATGGTGCCCATCGGAACGGCCACGGCCAGTGCCACGACCGAGGACACGACGGTGCCGGATACGAGCACCATGATGCCGAAATGGGCATCGTCGAAGAGCGGCGTCCATTGGGTATCGGTCAAGAAATCGACGATGCTGACCTGCTGAAAAAAGTGGATGGACTCGGAAACGAGCACATAGACGATGCCGACAGTGGTCAGCACGGAGACCGCGGCGGCGCCCAGCAGCAGCGCTTCGATCAGGCGCTCGCTGACGTTGCGCATGGCATTCCTGGCCAGGCGGTCGCTGACCACCGGCAGGTCAGAAGAATTGTTTGCAGACATGGCTTGTGAATTCACGATGGGAATTCCTATGATAAAGGCCCGACCCCGGTCGGGATCGGGCCTTAATGGCGAAGAACCTCCCGTTCAGGGCGATCAGAGCTGGGCTTCGCGCTTTTGCAGCTCTTCGATGGTGACGCCGACTTCCGCCGTACCGCCGAAAACCGTGCCCTTCTTTTTCTTTTCCACGTGTTCCATGTTGACCGTGTAAGCCTTGGCCGGCAGCGGCACGTACTTCACTTCCTGGGTCAGCTTGGACGCGTTCTTCATGTAGAACTCGACGAACTCCTTGACTTCCGGCTTTTCGAGCGCTTTCGGATTGATGTAGATGAAGATCGGGCGCGACAGCGGCTGGTAGGAACCCTTGAGCACGCTTTCCTCGGACGGCAGCACGGCCGGCTTGCCGGCCTTTTCGACGATGGGCACCGCCTTCAGCTTGCCCTTGTTCTCGGCGTAGTAGGCATAACCGAAGTAACCGATGGCATTGACGTCGCGGGAGACGCCCTGAACCAGCACGTTGTCGTCTTCGGAAGCGGTGTAGTCGCCACGCGAGGACTTGGCCTTGCCAACGATGGCTTCGGTGAAGTAGTCGAAAGTGCCGGAATCGGCGCCGGCGCCGAACAGCTTGATCGGCGCATCGGGCCAGGCCGGGTTGACCTGGTTCCACTTGGTGATCTTGCCCTGGGCAGCGGGTTCCCAGATGGCCTTCAACTGCTCGACGGTCAGTTCCTTGAGGAAGGCGTTCTTCGGGTTCATGACCACGGTCAGCGCATCGAATGCGACCGGCAGTTCGATGTACTCGATCCCAGCTTCCTTGCAGGCCTCCATTTCCTTCTTGAGGATCGGGCGCGAGGCGTCGGCGATGTCGATTTCGCCACGGCAGAACTTCTTGAAGCCGCCACCGGTGCCGGAAATACCGACCGTCACCTTGATGGCGTTCTTCTTGGCTTTCTGGAATTCTTCGGCCACCGCTTCGGTGATCGGATAAACGGTCGATGAGCCATCGATCTTGACGACCTGAGCCTGCACGGCCTGCGCGCCGAACAGCGCAATGCCGGCCACGGCCAGGACGGAAACGAGCTTGGACTGCTTGAACATGGGGTTACTCCTGCACATGGTTGGATTACACAACGTTGTGCAGGTTAGCCCTCAATTGTTACAGCCGAATGACAGGCTGTAACAATTCGACTGAACGGGCCTCGCCTACTTCTTGGGGCGCCCGGTCTTGATGCTTTCGACGCGCGCCATCGCGGCCGTCAACTGGACGTTGTCGAGCGCTGACAGGACGGCGATGCCGGCCCGCACCAGCTCGCTGCGCTTGGCCTTGCCGCCGAAATCGGCGATGCGTTTCTTGAGCACGGCAATTTGCGCATACTCGGTTTCCGGCATCGAGAAGCTGTGGCGAACCAGCTTGACCTTCCTGGCCTTGGCCGGCTTGGCGGCCTTGGCGGATTCCACCGGAATCTGCGGCACCACGGGTGGCGGCGGGATCTTGACGGCCTGCGCCTTGACCAGCGCTTCGGACAAGGCCTTTTTGTTGCGCGCCTTGGTTTCTTCGAGCCGGCTCGGCTTTTTTGCGGTCGGTTTCTTCAGGGGCGGCGCTTCGGCCACGGGTGCCTCGCCAGATTCGGCCTTGGCGACGGGTTTGGCCGCTGTACGTGGCTGCAGTTTTTTCGGCGGCTTTGCTGCCGCGGGAGCGGGCTTCGCAGCGGGCGAATTGCTCTTTTCTTCGGACATGACTCTCTCCATCAACAGGAACAGGGATTTTAATGATTTCGTAGCACAGCAAAGTTAAACTTTTTTGACAGGTAAAATCCTGCCTTCCAACCAGCGAGACGCATCATGACCCAGGACGAACTCAAGCAGGCGGTGGCCCAGGCGGCGGCCGACTACGTGGCAACCAACGCGCCGGCCGGTAGCATCATCGGCGTCGGCACCGGCTCGACGGCCAATTTCTTCATCGACGCGCTGGCCACCATAAAAGACCGCTACAAGGGCGCCGTCGCCAGTTCCGAAGCCACCAGAAAGCGCCTCGAAGGCCATGGCATCGCGGTGTTCGACCTCAACGACGTCGCCGACATCCCGGTCTACGTCGATGGCGCCGACGAAATCGACGCCGGCCTCAACATGATCAAGGGTGGTGGCGGTGCGCTGACGCGCGAAAAGATCGTCGCCGCCGTCGCAAAGACCTTCGTCTGCATCTGCGACGCCTCCAAGCTGGTCGACGTGATGGGCAGCTTCCCGCTGCCGGTCGAGGTGATCCCGATGGCTCGCGCCCACGTCGCGCGCGAACTGGCGAAACTGGGCTGCAACCCGGTGCTGCGCGAAGGCTTCGTCACCGACAACGGCAACGTGATTCTCGACGTTAAGGGCCTTGCCATCACCGACCCGAAAGGCCTGGAAGCGCGCATCAACCAGATCACCGGCGTCGTCACCAACGGCCTGTTCGCCGTGCGTCCGGCCAACGTGCTGCTGCTTGGCACCGCCGAGGGCGTCAAGACCATCGCCTGATTAATTTTCCTGTCACACGGGGGCGCTAGATTGGCGACATCGATCGCCATCGGAGCGCCCCATGTTTTTGACGCAGGAACTTGCCGCCCAGACGCGGGAAAGCACGCTTAACAACCTGCTTGGCCTCTCCACAACCTGGTTTTCCGCCAGCCAGCGGCTCACCGACCTGTACTCCGCCGCCGGTCGCGACGCGCTCCATATCGGCAGCAAGCAGGTCGCGCAATTCGGCCACGGCCAGCTCGATTCGCTGACCACCTTTCCGGCCTCGCTGTGGCTGGAAAGCAGCGCCCGCACCACGCGACTGCTCGACACCGCCTACGAAATTCTCGGTGAGGCCCACAAATCGATGATCCAGGCCGCGGAAGCGCAGGTGCGCACTTTCGACCAGATCGTTTTTGCCAGCATCAACCGCGCCGCGAAAAACAGCCCGTGGGAAGGCGAGATCGCGCTGTCGGCGATGCGCAGCACGCTCGAGTCGGCCGAACAAACCCTGCACGGGATGAGCGCAGCGGCCATCGAGACCGTCGAACTGGCTGAAAAAGAGGCGCACCAGATTGCCGAAAACCTCAAGGAGAACAGGCCGACGACAAGGCCAAATGGGCGGGGCCGCACAACAAGCAGGTAATCGTCCCGCGCGAGGGAATGCGAGTCTCTCTCCTTTAGCCCGGCCCGGCCGGGCTTTTTTTCGCCCCGCCCGGCGAATGCTGGTAGCCTGTTGCGGTCGACCGCCAAAAAAGCCCGATTTTCATGCCCACTCAATCGCTTCCCCATGCCACGGTCAATCTCGCCCTGCAGGGCGGCGGCGCGCACGGCGCCTTCACTTGGGGCGTGCTCGACGCGCTGCTTGAAGACGGACAGATTGCCGTCGAGGGCGTCAGCGGCACCAGTGCCGGGGCGATGAACGCCATCTGTCTGGCGCAGGGCCTGATGGCCGGCGGGCGTGACGGGGCGCGCGAAGCGCTGGCCAAATTCTGGACGGCCGTCGCCGAAAGCTCACCGTTCCCCGACAGCGGCAACGCCGATGGCGAGCCACCGGCCGTTCCGGCCGCGCTCAAGCTGATGTTGCAATGGACCGAATATCTCTCGCCCGAGCAACTCAACCCCTTCGACCTCAACCCCTTGCGCGATATCCTCGGCGTGCAGATCGACTTCGAACGTCTGCGCAAACACAGCCCGGTCAAGTTGTTCATCGCCGCGACCAACGCCAATTCCGGCAAGCTGCGCATCTTCCACAACCGCGAAATGTCGGTCGACGCGCTGCTCGCCTCGGCCTGCCTGCCCAACATTCACCGCACCGTGATGATCGATGGCGAGCCTTACTGGGACGGCGGCTACAGCGCCAATCCGGCGGTCTTTCCGCTGTTTTACGACTGCACGGCGGCCGACATCCTGCTCGTGCTCCTGACGCCGCTGCATTTCGGCGAGACGCCTGATTCGGCCCAGGATATCCGCATGCGCTTGCGCGAGCTCGGTTTCAGCGCCACCTTCCTGCGCGAGATGCGCATGTTCGCCCACCTGCGCGAGCGCGTCGGCGAATCGCGCCTGCCGGCCTGGCTGCAGGCCTGGATCCCGGTCGGCCAGCTCGAACAACGGGTGCGCCAGGTGCGCTTCCACGCCATCAGCGCCGATGCGCTGATGAGCGAACTGGCGCCGGAAACCAAGCTGGCCGCCAGCCTGTCGTTTTTCCAGCGCCTGCGCGATGACGGTCGCGCCCATGCCAAAACATGGCTGGCCGCCAAGCGCAGTGCCATCGGCCGCCGCTCGACGCTCGACTTGGCGAAGATCTACTACTGACGCCAACAAGCCGGCCGGTTTTCGGCCATTTTCAGCCGTCGACCGCAACCGGCCCGGCTGGCGGCGCCCCGGCGTCATCATCCTGTAATCCGCCAATCGCATGCTCGCTTTCGTGACAATCCATCATGAGCGGGAGAATGCAATGTCCGACACGTTGTACTGTTACTGTTGCAGAACGCACCACCCCAAAGAGCAGATGCGCCGCTTCGCGACCAGAACAGGCGAACGCTGGCGCTGCCTGCGCAGCATCGAGGCCGCCCACGCCAGGCCAGACGAACGCGACGCTTTCGGGCGCAAGCAATCCGAACTGAACCGGCAGACGGCCGTCCGGACGGCCGAGCGAATGATCGCGCCGAACCTGAAATACTGCCTGCCGTGAGCAAACTGCTGATCCGCGCGCTCGACACGCACGACATGCTGCAACTCGAAGCCGCCATCGATCTCGTCGAGAATGCCTTCGGCGACCCCGAGCGCTACGGCCGCGAACGCATCATGCGTGAGATGCTGGTCGAGGATCCGCCCTTCTACCGCCAGTTCTTCGTCGCCATCAAGAATGGAAAAGTGGCCGGCGTCGGTGGCGTCAAGGCCGCCGACTGGGCGACGAAGACCCACCTGCTCTACCTCTCCGCGGTGGCGCCCGAGATGCGCGGCCAGGGCATCGCCCGCGCGCTGCTCGCCGCGCGCATCGAATGGCTGAGCAAGCGTTTCGGCGCCGGCCGGGTTCTGGTATCGACTTCGCGCACCAAACGTTTTCGCGAACTCGGCTTCGTCGAAATCCGCGGCAGCAAGATCGACGGCCGCATCCTGATGCGCTATCAGCTCCGCAAGCGGCAAAAGGCAGGCGCCTGATCGTCACGCAACTGAAACATCGACCGATCATAGTGGCGTGTACCGATCCGCCGAGACACGTCATGACCAACACCTGCTTCGACCCGAACGCCGACGACAAGCCGCACGAGATCGCCGACCTGCTGGCCGATCCGTTCCGCCGACGCCTGCTTTCGGCTACCGCGCTGAGCATCGGCGGCGGCGCCCTGCTCGCTGCCGGCGTTCCGCTGCCCAGCCTGGCCGCCAGCGCCGGGCGCGCGGCCGGTGCCGTCATCGACTTCGCCGGCATCCCGGTATCGACGGCCGATGCCGTCATGCTGGCCGAAGGCAATACGGTCAGCCTGCTCTACGCCTGGGGCGACCCAATCTCGGACGGCCCGCGCGCCCGCACCGATGCCGGCGACGATGCCGCCGCACAAGCCCGGCAGGCCGGCATGCACCACGACGGCATGCACTATTTCCCGTTCATCGAAAACGGCAAACCGTCGTCGACCCATGGCCTGCTCTGCATCAATCACGAATACACCGACGACGGCCTGTTGCACAGCGACGGCATGCTGACCTGGAACGCCGAAAAAGTCGCCAAATCAAAAGCCGCGCACGGCGTTTCGATCATTGAAATCCGCCTCGCGAAGGACGGCTGGCAAGTCGTCCGCCCTTCGGCGCTGGCCCGTCGCGTTACCGCCGATACGCCCTGCCGCATTGCCGGCCCCGCCCGCGGCCATCCGGCGATGCAGACCGCCGGCGACCAGCGCGGCGAATTCGTGCTCGGCACCCTGAACAACTGCGCAATGGGCTTCACCCCATGGGGCACCTACCTGACCTGCGAGGAAAATTTCAACGGCTACTTCAAGGGCCCGCCGGCACCGAGCGCCGACCAGAAACGCTACGGCCTGAGCGAAAAAGGCGCCGGCTTCCGTTGGCATGAACACGACGAGCGCTTCGACGCGACGCGCCACCCGAACGAACTCAACCGCTTCGGCTGGGTCGTCGAAATCGACCCCTGGCACCCGGAACAGGCGCCAGTCAAGCGCACCGCGCTCGGCCGCTTCAAGCACGAGGGGGCAACCGTCACCCTCGCCCGCGATGGTCGCGTCGTGGTCTATATGGGCGACGACGAGCGTTTCGAGTACGTCTATAAATTCGTTTCGCGTAACCGCTTCCAGCCCGGCAGCCCGGCCAATGCCCATCTGCTCGACGAAGGCACGCTGCATGTCGCGCAGTTCGGCGACGACGGCAAGGGGCGCTGGCTACCACTGCGCCATGGCGAAAAGTACCCCAACGGCGCGTTGACCGCAGCCAACGGTTTCAACGACCAGGGCGACGTGAGCATCCGTTGCCGCCAGGCCGCCGATCTGGCCGGGGCGACCAAAATGGATCGCCCGGAGTGGATTGCGGGGCACCCGAAAAGCGGCGAGGTTTACGTCACACTGACCAACAACGTCAAACGCGGCACGCCAGAAATCCCCGGCCTCAATGCCGCCAACCCGCGCGCCGAAAACACGTTCGGACACATTGTTCGCTGGCGCGAAAACAACCACGATGCGGCGTCAGGCACCTTTGAATGGGACATTTTCGCGCTTGCCGGCGACCCACAGAACCCGGACCCGAACCGTCAGGGCAACATCCGGGGCGACGCCTACGGCAGCCCGGACGGGCTGTGGTTCGACCCGAGCGGCCGCTTGTGGATTCAGACCGACGTGTCGACCAGCACGCTGAACAAGGGCGACTACGCCAACCTGGGCAACAACCAGATGCTGGTCGCCGACGTCAGAAGCGGCGAAACCCGCCGCTTCCTGACCGGCCCCAAAGGCTGCGAACTGACCGGCATCACCACCACCCCGGATGGCAAGACCCTGTTCGTCAATATCCAGCACCCCGGCGAACCGGCCAGCGAACGCTCCGACCCGAGCAAGCCGACCGCCGTCTCGGCGTGGCCAGCCAACCAGTTTGCGCAAGCCGTCGGCGGCCGCCCGCGCTCGGCCACAATCGTCATCACGCGCGTCGACGGCAAACCGGTCGCCGCCTGAAAAAAACAACCCCGCCGGAGCGGGGTTGTTTTGCTGAGCTAAAAGCAATCAGGGCTTGGGCGGAACGTAGCCCTGGATCTGGTCGGCGCCTTCGCCGAAGAAATGCTTTTCGACCTGCTCGGTCAGGTATTTGCGATGCTTGGCATCGACCAGATTGAGCCGGTTCTCGTTGATGATCATGGTCTGCATCTTGATCCACTGCTGCCAGGCTTCCTTCGAGACGTTCTCGAAAATGCGCTGACCGAGGGCGCCAGGATAGGGTGGGAAATCCAGACCTTCAGCCTCGCGGCCGAGCTTGATGCAATTGACAGTACGTGCCATGTGAAACTCCGTAAGGTTGATGCGGCGAATTATAAGGTCTTGAACAGCACCTTGGACCGCCGTTGGTAATTGTACATATCGCGTTTCCGGGCCGGCAGGTCGTCGACCGAACCCAGCTTGAAGCCGCGCTCGACGAACCAGTGTTCGGTGCGCGTGGTCAGCACGAACAGGCGTTTGACACCGGCCTTTTTCGCGCGCCGCTCGATGCGCTTCATCAACTGCTCGCCATAGCCCCATTCGCGATGTTCGGCGCTGACCGCCAGGCAGGCCAGTTCTGCCTCTTCGTCGGAATGGCGATAGAGCGCGGCGCAGCCGACGATGATGCCGTCGTGCTCCATGATCGAAAAATGCTCGATCTCGCGCTCCAGCAGCTCGCGCGGCCGGTGCACGAGTATGCCTTCCTCCTCCATCGGCTCGATCAGCGCGATCAGCGCACCGATGTCGTCGGGCTTGGCTTCGCGGATGTTTTCCAGCGATTCGCGGGTGACCACGGTGCCGACGCCGTCGTGGGTGAACAGTTCGCGCAGCAGCGCGCCGTCCTGCTCGAAGCCGATCAGGTGAACGCGGCCGACGCCGGCGCGGCTCGCGCGTTCGGCACAGGGCAGGTAACGGCGAATGTCGGGCGACAGCCATTCGCCGGACTTGATGATCTCGGCAACCTCGTCGGCGGTCATCGCATCGAGCAGTTCGCCTCCGGGATTGGTTACCCCACGGCTGTCGGTCAGGTAAACCAGCTTGTCGGCCTTGAGCGCTGCCGCCAAAGCTTCGGCCGCCTCTTCCATTTGCAGGTTGAAAATCTCGCCGGTCGGCGACGGTCCCTCGCAGTTGAGCAGCACGATGTTGCCAAGGCCGAGCTGGGCGTTGATACCCTCTACATCCACCTTGCGCACCTTGCCGGCGTAATGCATGTCGATGCCGTCGAGCACGCCGATCGGCTGGCCGGTGATGAAGTTGCCGCCGATCACGCGGATGCGGCTGTTGGCCATCGGCGTGTTGGGCAGGCCCTGCGACAGCATCGCTTCGATTTCCAGGTAAACGCTGCCCACCGCGTCGAGCACGCAATCGAGCGTCTCGGCGTCGGTGACGCGATACCCCCTGTGATAGACCGACTCAAGGTTCTTTTCGCGCAGCTCCTCCTCGATCTGCGGTCGCGCACCATGCACCAGCACCAGGCGGATACCCAGGCTGACCAGCAGATTGACGTCGTAGGCCAGCGTCTTGGCGAACTCGCTGGCCACCGCCTTGCCGCCGAAGGCGATGACGAAGGTCTTGCCGCGAAAGGCGTTGACATAGGGCGTAACCGCCCGGAACCAGGAGACGAAATGCTCGTCGTAAGGGGTATCGCTCATTGATGGATGTATTTCCCGTTGTCGTCCAGAAGTGCCTTTTCCAGGCGCTCGCAAATGGTTTTCAAGACTTTGGCACGAGCGTAGTTCTTGTCGTTGGCCTCGACCAGCGTCCATGGCGCAGAGCCGGTCGAGCAGCGGTCGACCATATCGCAGGCCGCCAGCACGTAATCGTCCCAGCGCTCGCGGTTGCGCCAGTCCTCATCGGTGATCTTGAAGCGCTTGAAGTCGGTTGCCTCGCGCTCCTTGAAGCGCCGTAGCTGCTCGTCGGCGCTGATCTGCAACCAGAACTTGACGACCACGACGCCGGCCGCCGCCAACTGATGCTCGAAATCGTTGATTTCGGCGTAGGCGCGTAACCAATCGGCTTCCGAACAAAAACCCTCGACACGCTCGACCAGCACCCGGCCGTACCACGAGCGGTCGAACACCGCGACCCGCCCGGTACGCGGAATGTGCCGCCAGAAGCGCCACAGGTAGGGCTGGGCGCGCTCTTCCTCGGTCGGCGCGGCAATCGGGATGATCTGGTACTGCCGCGCATCGAGCGATGCCGCCACGCGGCGGATGCTGCCGCCCTTGCCGGCCGCGTCCGAGCCCTCGAAAACCAGCACCAGCGAGCGCTTGCCGACGAAGCGCGGGTCGCGCGCCAGCTCCGAAAGCCGCGCCTGGTATTTGGCAAGATCGCGCTCGTAGTCCTTCTTGGCCAGCTTGCGCGTCAGGTCGAGTTCGCTGAGCACCGTTTTCTGGTCGATGCTCTGGATGACCGGCGGCGCCACCGGCACTTGCAAGCGCCCCTGCTGCAGGCGGCGCTTAATCGCATCATGCACCATGTGGCCGACGGTCAGCGAGCGATAGGCGTCATCGGTGCCTTCGACGATGATCCACGGCGCCTTGGCGGTATTGGTCACGCGCAGCACATGGCCGGCGACCTCCTGCAACTTGTCGTAGGTCTTCAGGCGGTCGTAACTTTCCTTGGTCACCCGCCAGGCGGTGCGCGGATCGCTCTCCAGGGCCTTGAGGCGCTTCTTCTGGCCGTCCTTGGAAAGGTGGAACCAGAATTTCAGCACCAGCGCGCCCTCGTTGAGCAACATCGCCTCGAAATGGTTGATGTTTTCCAGTTGCTCATCCAGCGCGGTGCGCCGCATCTTGCCGGCGATACGGTCGGCAATCGGCTGCGAATACCACGAACCGGCGAAGATGCCGACCTTGCCCTTGGGCGGCAGGGCGCGCCAGTAACGCCACATGAAGGGGCGC
>Ga0209202_1000629_pt1 | contig 26428 bp, 19 predicted proteins | sample AD_UKC032_MetaG_FD_184416 | JGI IMG/M metagenome (GOLD analysis project Ga0209202, IMG submission 184416) | Active sludge microbial communities of municipal wastewater-treating anaerobic digesters from USA - AD_UKC032_MetaG (SPAdes) (version 2) | ecosystem: Engineered > Bioreactor > Anaerobic >... | reverse complement strand
CTTAAATTTCTGAGTAAAGACGCATCTATTATTTTAAACACGGAAGAAATCTATCCGCCCGCTGTCAATAGAGGTGACTCTGAATATCCGAATGATGTTATTGATTTTTTAAAGAATCATTATCCTAAGGTGATTGCGTTAAATGCGGCAAAGCTTGCGCATGAAGCCGGCAATATTAGAGCGGCCAATGTCGTCCTCCTTGGTGCTGTATCCAATCTGATGAACATTGAAAAATCCGTTTGGGAAAGTGTCATCAAGAAATCCTTCCCGCAAAAATTGTTAAAATTGAATTTAGACGCTTTTCAAATGGGAATTACTGCTTAAATTGTAGGCAATACTTATTAACAAAGGGACGTTGAAAAGATTATGGCAGAAGATTACTATCAGGTTTTGGGCGTCGATAAAAAGTCTTCGGCGGATGAAATAAAAAAAGCTTATCGCAAACTGGCCGTAAAATGGCATCCGGACAAAAATCCCAATAACAAAGCGGCGGCAGAAGAAAAATTCAAAAAAATCAGCGAAGCTTATGCGGTTTTGAGCGACCCGAAAAAGCGTGAACAGTACGACACATTCGGATCGGCCGACCAGTATCGTCAGCAATACTCCCAGGAGGATATCTTCCGCGGTTTCGATCTGGATGAAATTTTGCGCAGTTTCGGTTTTGGCGGATCCAGGGGAGGGGGGCGAACCACTTTCCGCACAGGAACTCGAAGAGGCGGCGGATATCAGGATTATGAGGATCCCTTTTCCGGAATTTTTGGTGGCATGGGCGGAGGTGGAAAACAGTACGCAAACATGCCGCAAAAAGGCCAGGATGCGGAATACAATTTATCCGTAACGCTGGAAGAATCTGTTTTTGGTGCGGACAAGAAGATATCTTTCCAAATGGAAAATCACATCGAAGATATTAATGTAAAAATTCCCGCCGGGATCAGCACCGGTAAAAAGCTCCGGCTTCCAGGAAAAGGGCTTCCTGGGTACAACGGTGGTCCCCATGGCGATTTGTACTTAAATATCAGTGTCATGCCACATCCGATCTTCGCGAGGGACGGAAACGACCTGTATATCGAAAAAACAATTAAATTCACACAAGCCATCTTAGGGACATCCGTTGATATTCCGACGCTGGAAGGGACGACGAAAAGACTGAAGATCGCTCCCGGCACCCAGAACAATACCAAGATTCGGATGAAAGGTTTCGGCGTCCCTGGACTTAAAGGCTCGCTAAAGGGTGATCAGTACGTAAAGATTAACGTCGAAGTTCCCAAAAAGCTTTCCGACAGGCAAATGAAACTGGTCGAACAATTAGCGGAAGACGGAATTTAAAATAAGAATTTTCAAACCCCACTACCCGTTGCTGATTAATACATTATGTCTTATAAGATATGTTATGTAAACATAAAATGGGTAATAATAAAAATCCTTGACAATGATCTGTTTATTTAAACAAACTTCACCTCTCCTATTGCTCCCATATCATTGCCGCAGATGATAACAATTCCTTTTACGCCGGGAATTTTCATTCCGTAATTCAACGCAAATTTTATGTTTGATTTGTTCTTAACGCGATTAGCAATGGCAGTAGCTGCTGCGTCGGCCAAGGTGGCAGTCTTGGAAATTACACAAACAGCGTCGGCTTTTCCAAAACTTAAGGACGGGCCGACTGTAGCTGATGATGTACAAATGCCTAATGGAGTATCTTCTGGTTTTACAATAAGATTGAGTTTATAACTTAAAGTAGATTCTCCGGCATAAATAGCAACGTTTAGTTTATTTTTTGAACGAAGAAATATGTCTCCACCATTTTCTATAATGAGGTTTTCTGTCGCATCAAGGAGATCATATCCAACGAATTCAGCTATGGCACCGGCGACCGAAGCCATCGGCCCTACTCCACATATTTTTGATTTGCTAAGCATGCACCTGACAATCGGCAGTGCGAAATGATCTTCTGGAAGTGGCAAAAGTGATGTTTGAAATTCTGGATGATTTCTAATGTAAGTTTCTAAAGAATAACGATGTTGAATTAACGATTTTTCAGCTAAGACAGCAAGATCCGTATCGGAACTTATAAACAGGTCGCTTTCAGATATTTTAATATTATATGAAATAAGATTATCTTTATTGATTAACGATCTATATGATCTATCTTCATATTTCATGTTAAAGATAACTTGCTGTGGATAACTTTTATTTAAAATTTAAATAGGAGGAAGTGTTTATCTGTTTATAAACTTTTTCTCTCAGCAGTATATTGTACTCCCCTCCCCTAGGATTCGGTCGGCTTCCCGCTGCAATCTGTCACAGATGTCGAGTTTGGTCTCGTCTCCAAGCCTGACGATAGTTTCACTTTTTTTATTAAGGATGTGAATATAACCTTCGTATTTACCGTTATATTTCTTTATCGTGTCGTATAGAGTTTTAATATCTTCTGGGGATACTTTATCCGTATCAATCATAAAACGAACTTGTTTATACGGATTGTCCAGGGCTTTGGTAAGACTAAGCACATCCTGAGCAATGATTTTGAGCGACTCGTCGCCAACATCAATGTTACCTTGAATAACAACCGGTTCATCCGCGTGGAGTAATTCATAAAACTTCTTATAAACATCCGCCCAGAAGATAATACCGACAGATCCTTGTAAATCCTCCAGAACGACATTGCACATCACATCTTTTTTCCTGGTCAATCTTTCGGCAAGTGAACTGATGACTCCGGCAATGGTAATCGTCTCTTTATCCCTTTTTGTGCCCACAGTAGCGGAATTTGCGTTAGTGACCAGTTTTAATTTATCGGCATAACCATGTAAAGGATGACCCGTAATATAAAAACCAAGGGTTTCTTTCTCGATGGAGAGAAGCTCTTTACGATCCCATTCAGGGAGATTGGGAATCTGAAAAGATGATCCGCCATTTGCTTCAGATATTTCCACGGTGTCCAAATGATCAAAGATACTTGCTTGATTGCTTAATAATTCCTTTTGCTTGCGCTGTGCTTCTTCCATGGCTTGGTCCAGGCATACCATGAGTTGTTTGCGTGTGTTACCCAGCGCATCAAAAGAACCACATTTAATCAAGCTCTCGATCACCCTTCTATTGACTTTGCGCAGATCCACACGACTCAAAAAATCCATAAAGGAGGTAAAATTTGCTTCCTGCCGCATAGTAATAATGGATTCTATAGCTGCCTCGCCAACATTTTTCACAGCAGCCAAACCAAAACGGATATTCTCGCCGGAGATACTGAAATCTTTTTGTGATTCATTAATATCCGGAGGCAAAATGCTGATACCCATTTCCTTACAGTTGGACATATGCTTGATAATCTTGTCGCGATTGTCTTTCTCGCTAGTCAAAAGCGCAGCCATAAAAGCGACCGGATAATGAGCCTTAAGATATGCCGTCTGATAGGTAATCATCGCATAGGCGGCGCTATGAGATTTATTAAAGCCATATTCAGCAAAGGTCTCCATCCGGTCCCAGATGATTTTTGCCTTGTTCTCATTAATTTTCTGCTTTTTCGCACCTTCGAGAAATTTTGGTTTCTCTTTTTCCATTGCCGCAACTTGTTTTTTGCCCATCACTTTGCGCAACGTATCGGCCTGGGCCATCGTGTAACCGCCAATTACATTGGCAATTTGCATGACCTGCTCCTGGTACAGTATAATGCCGTAAGTTTCTTTCAGGATCGGTTCAAGCTGAGACAGTTCATAAGTGATTTGCTGTTTTCCATGCTTACGGGCTATGAAATCGGGTATCATCTTCATCGGGCCGGGACGATAAGCGGCAATTAAAGCTATAACATCCTCTATGTGATCAGGCTTAAAATTGACCAGAAGGTCTTTCATGCCGGAACTTTCCAACTGGAAGACACCGTCGGTTTCGCCTTTCATTAACAGTTTATACGTTTCCTGATCATCAAGCGGTAAATTATTGATGTCGATATCAATGTGATGTGATTCCTTGATGAAATTCAGAGCATTTTTAATCACTGTCAGAGTCTTTAGACCCAGGAAATCAAACTTGGTCAACCCTACTGCTTCAATATCCTTCATGGAATATTGGGAGACGATATCGTCTTTGGGAGCGAATAGCGGCACACGTTCCACCAGCGGTGCATCCGAAATCACAACACCTGCGGCATGAACGGAAGAGTGGCGGTTTAGTCCTTCCAGAACCACTGAAAGGGAGAGCAATTTATCAATTTGGGGATTTTTCTTGCGCTCCTCGGCAAACCGGGGCTCCATTTCAAAAGCCTGGGCGAGCGTGATATTCAAAACATTCGGAACCAGTTTGGCGATGCGATCCGCTTCGCTGTACGTAATGTTCAAGGCGCGCCCGACATCCCGGATCACGCCTTTGGCCATCATTTTTCCAAAGGTGCAAATTTGCGTGACTTTATCCTTGCCATATTTATCCGTCACGTATTTGATGATTTCACCACGTCGCTCCTGACAAAAGTCAATATCAATATCCGGCATGCTGATACGATCCGGATTTAGAAATCTTTCAAAAAATAGCCCGTAACGAAGGGGATCAATATCGGTAATGCGGATGGCGTAGGCCACTAGAGATCCAGCAGCTGAACCACGTCCGGGTCCAACAGGAACATCATGATGTTTGGCGTACTTTATAAAATCAGAAACGATAAGAAAGTAACCGGCAAATCCCATTTTTTTAATGATTTCGAGCTCAGTGCGAAGGCGCTTGGTATATTTTTCCCGAACAGCAACCTCGTTCTCTTTTTGGTATTTCATAATGGTCGGCAGAAGCTTTCCCAAACCTTCCATTGCTTTACGATCCAGATAATCTTCAAGAGATTCCTCCGGGTTTTTTACTTCAAATTTCGGTAGATAGAATTTGCCGAATTCAAATGTCAGATTGCATCGCTCGGCAATGCTCACTGTGTTCGAGATCGCTTCCGGCGTCGCAGCAAAAAGCGCTTGCATTTCCTCCGGGGATTTTACATAAAATTGATCCGATGTCATCGACATCCGGTCTTTATCTTCAATGGTTTTGCCTGTCTGGATACACAAAAGAACATTATGCGCTTCGGCATGGCCGGCATCGAGATAATGACAGTCATTGGTGGCAATGAGTGGAATGGAAAGTTCTTTGCTCAGTTCAATTAAACCCTGGTTGGCAATCGCCTGTTCGGGAATGCCGTTTTCCATGATTTCCAGATAAAAGTTGTTCTCGCCAAAAATTTCCAGAAATTCGCGGGCGGATTTTCTAGCTTCGTCCATATTGCCGCGAACAATATGGGAAGCGATTTCGCCGTGCAGACAGGCGCTCGATGCGATGAGGCCTTCGGAACATTGCTTAAGCAATTCTTTATCTACACGTGGGCGGTAATAAAAACCCTCGATATGGGCGGCAGAAGTCAATTTCATCAGGTTTTTATAACCCTGTAAATTTCTGACAAGTACGACTAAATGACGTGTGGCTTCACCGATGGATGATGTTGTCTTATCGAAACGGCTTCTGGGCGCCACGTAGAGTTCACATCCGATGATCGGCTTGATGCCGTTGGCATAAGCCTGTTTATAAAAATCAATCGCGCCAAACATATTGCCATGATCGGTGATGGCCATAGCCGGCATTGCGAATTCTTTGGCCTTTTTGAAGAGGTCATCGAGGCGGATCATACCGTCGAGAAGACTGTATTGCGTATGAACATGGAGATGGACGAAATTCGAGTGCTTCATTTTCAACTAATCAATCCAGTAATTGGGCGCTTCTTTGGTAATAATCACGTCATGGACGTGGCTTTCCCTTAAACCTGCTGAGGTAATACGCACAAAACGGGAATTTTCAATCAGTTCCGGAATTGTTTTGCAACCGACATAACCCATACCGGCCTTTAAACCACCCATCAGCTGGAGAAGACTGGCGGAAAGTGATCCACGGAAGGGCACCCTGCCCTCTATACCTTCCGGCACGGTTTTCGAAGCACCTTCGATATCATCGTGGTAATAGCGGTCGCGGCTGCCCATTTTCATGGCTTCGAGCGATCCCATACCACGATAGACTTTGTAGCTTCGCCCCTGGAATAAAATTGTTTCACCGGGGCTCTCCTCAGTTCCGGCAAACAGCCCCCCGATCATCACACAATGAGCGCCACAACCGAGAGCCTTGACAATATCACCGGAAAATTTGATACCACCGTCGGCAATTACCGGGATGCCTTTTTTTGCAGCAATTTTAGAAGCGTCGCGAATTGCTGACATTTGTGCTACGCCCACACCGGCAACGATGCGTGTTGTACAAATGGAACCGGGACCGACGCCAACTTTAACCGCATCAACACCTGCTTCAATAAGCGCTTTGGCACCTTCGGCTGTTGCTATATTTCCCGCGATTAATTCGCACTTGGGAAAATTGGCCTTGGTAGATTTAATGGCATCGAGTACGCCCTGGGAATGTCCGTGCGACGTATCAATGATAATGACATCCACGCCGGCCGCCAGCAGTGCTTCTATGCGAGGCTCACGATCCAGAATGCCTACGGCTGCGCCTACACGCAGTCTTCCGAGAGAGTCCTTGCAGGCATTGGGATACCGTCTTATTTTTTCGATATCCTTTATGGTGATAAGTCCTTTGAGACGATATTCGTCATCAACGACGAGCAGTTTTTCTATGCGGTGTTTGTGGAGTAGTTTTTTGGAATCTTCAAGTGAAATATTTGCTTTGACGGTAACAAGTTTGTCTTTAGTCATCACATTGGCCACAGGCTGTTCCAGGTTTTCTTCAAAACGCAAATCGCGGTTAGTGAGAATTCCAACGAGCTTCTCATTTTTTACGACCGGCACACCAGAAATGGAATACTGATGCATCAAAGCCAGCGCGTCACTGACTTTACGTTCCGGTTCGATCGTGATCGGATCGACAATCATACCGCTTTCCGATTTCTTGACCCGGTCCACCTCGATGGACTGGCGCTCAATATTCATGTTGCGGTGAATGATGCCGATTCCGCCTTCCTGCGCCATGCAGATGGCCGTGCGAGATTCTGTGACTGTATCCATCGGGGCTGATACAATCGGAATGTTCAGAGCGATTTTTTGAGTTAGTAATGTAGCCGTATCAACGTCACGGGGCAGTACGTTGGAAGCGGCAGGGACTAAAAGAAGGTCGTCAAAAGTTAAGGATTCTTTTACTACATCGTCTAGCATGATATCCTCCATTGAGCTTGTTTAACTAAGAATTTTCAATCATGTATTTTTGTTCATTCAAAACGATATAAAAATCATCGTTTTCATCGTCCTGCTCGATGAATTCTGCTAATTGATAGTAGCTTTTTCGCGTAAAGCGGGCGGGAAATTTTCCATCTTTAATTCGGCAATACATTATATTCTTTGGGCCCACGGCCAACGTGCTCAAATCCAATTTTTCCCTGCAATCATCGCTTGCAAGAACCTCAATCAGCTCATGACCGTTGGAAGGGGCTTTCGTCTTGTAAACAGCTGTAATGACAAATGCAGTATCTTCAACGTCCAAATAGCAAATTTCATCGTTTAGTTCTATGAAGTATTGACCGCAGTCATTCACTTTTAAATTCTCAAATAAAATGCACAAAATGTCTTTGCGGAACATGTGTGCACCGCGATAATACCAGATACCTTCTTTGTCTATTTTGATGTCACTTGATTCCATATTTCACTTAAAAAGCTTTCCTGCTGTCCAGTAATATCGTTACGGGACCGTTATTCGTCAATTCAATTTGCATCATTTCCTGAAACTTGCCGGTGGCCAGTTTTTTCACTTTGGGTGCGGCTTGCTGTACAAAATATTCATATAGGTGATTGGCTTTGACCAATTCTTCTGCACGGCCAAATGATGGCCTGCGTCCCTTAATACAGTCACTCAGCAGCGTAAACTGAGACACCACCAACATCTGACCTCCAATATCGAGGAGCGAAAGATTCATTTTGCCCTGTTCATCTTCAAAAACACGTAAGTTGATCGTTTTTTCCAGAACATAATCCGCGTCTTTCTCATCATCGTCTTTTTCCACTCCCAACAATACCAAAACCCCTTGATCTATTGAAGAAAATAACTGAGATTTTATTCTGACGCAAGCCCGGTCAACTCTCTGAATAACTGCACGCATAAAGAATCCTATCCAAAAGTTCGGGTATGCTAGCAACAATTGCTTGAGTCTTCAAGTTCTTTCTGGAATAAATGTGTAACTTAAATATCATTGAAATGCTTATAGGAATGCATGGTGATACATTTGGTAATTAGACAACTTGTATGGTAAAAGCCTCATCGATGCGTAAGAATATTCTGTTAATCAATCCCTGGATTTATGATTTTGCGGCTTACGATTTCTGGCTAAAGCCATTGGGACTCTTATATATTGGCAGTGTCTTACGTGCCAACAATCATCGAATTTCCTATATTGATTGCCTTGATCCCTATTCTTCGATCATGCAGCAAAAGAGCGGCCAAGTGCCTAAGCGCCATATTTATGGCCATGGCCGGTTTTTCCGTCAGGTCATCGACAAACCGGACTGCCTCAAAGTGCTGCCACGCAGTTATTACCGCTATGGAATTGATACGGAGGTATTCCGTGTGGAGCTGGGTCGTTATCCAGAGACGGATATAGTTTTGATTTCCTCAATGATGACGTATTGGTATCCGGGCGTTTTTGAAGCCATTAAAATTATCAAAGAGATGATGCCGGGAGTTCCCGTTGTGCTGGGTGGTAAATATGCCTCTCTATGCTACGATCACGCCGTGACTAATTCCGGCGCTGATTATGTGATTTGCGGCCGGGGTGAAAAGAAAATTCTGGAAATATTTCAAAATCTTTTCGATGAAGACATTATTTTCGAACCTGATGGAGAAAATCTGGACGCCCTGCCCTACCCGGCATTTGATTTACTTCACAAAATTGATCAAGTTCCGCTTATCACATCGCTCGGCTGTCCGTACCGTTGTAGTTACTGTTCATCGCATATCCTGCAAAAGAACTTTGTCAGACGCGATCCAATCAAAGTGGTGGATGAAATCGAACACTGGCGAAAGAATTTCGGTGTAATCGATTTCAGTTTTTATGATGATGCTCTTTTGATCTCTTCTAAAAAAATGATCATTCCTCTCCTTCAGGAAGTTAAAAGACGGAAGTTAGTCTGCCGTTTTCACTGTCCCAATGGCTTACATTTAAGAGAAATCGACTCTCAATTAAGTGAGGTTCTTTACGACTCCGGTTTTAAGACCATTCGATTTGGTTTTGAAACTGCTGATTTTCAGCTTCAGAAAGAGACAGGCGGGAAAGTTAAAAATGAAGAATTGCGTCAGGCGGTCATTCATCTAAAAAAAGCTGGATACAAAACAGACGATATTGGCGTGTATCTTCTGTGTGGAATCCCAGGGCAGAAAACCGCAGATGTCATGCAGAGCATTGATTTTGTTTTAAAGTGCGGCGCCAAGCCCGTGCTTGCCGAATATTCGCCGATTCCCGGCACAGGAATGTGGACCGAAGCTCTTACGGCTTCACCATTTGACATTCAGCATGAACCTCTATATCATAATAACTCACTTTTGAGCTGTCGCAATGATGATTTCAGTTATGAGGTTTACAGCAAGATCAAAGCGATGCTCAAAACGTTGCCAAAGAATAAAAAGGTTATGACATGACGATTCTGATGCGGATTAAGAATATCATTGTTCTTTTGTTATCGCTGTTTTTTTTAGTGTTCGGCATTGATATCCTGGTGGGTTCATTTAAATTGGCCAACCCTCTGGAATTTGTCATGACTTTGTTTGCGGCCTCTTTCATTATTTTGTTTTGTGTTGTTGGCATCCTTTACGTATTTTTCCGCTTTTTCCCGAATAAACCTAGCGATGAGATGGATCATGTTGACACGAAATAGGTTTTGTTTGCTGCTGATCGGGTTGATCATTGTTTACTGGTCAACCCCTTTATGGGCGATTGACCTGGAAAAGAAGGTCGTTAAAGCCAAGCTGGATAATGGTCTAACCGTTTTGATGCTCGAGCGCAAATTCAGCCCGACCGTTTCGCTCTATATCCGCTACCGCGTCGGAGCAGTTGATGAAATTAAGGGACAAAGCGGCGCCGCGCACGTTCTGGAACACATGATGTTTAAAGGCACAACGTCTATCGGTACGAAAAATTACGCAGCGGAAAAAAAACTGCTCACGCAAATCGAGCAGATCGGACAGGCGCTGGATAATGAGCGGATGCAGCAAAATAAAGCCGATCAGAGACGCATCAAAAATCTTGCCTCGCGTTTAAAAAAATTACAGGAGAAGCACCGCAAGTATTATATCCCAAACGAGATTGACCGGCTCTATACGGAAAATGGCGGCCTGGAAATGAACGCATCTACCGGTCAGGATGTAACAACGTACTACGTGAATCTACCCGCCAATAAGATTGAGCTCTGGGCTCGTATTGAATCTGACCGCCTAATTAACCCCGTCTTTCGTGAGTTCTATACGGAACGCGATGTCATCCTGGAAGAAAGAAGGCAGAGCATAGAAACCAATCCTGACGGTAAACTTTATGAATCCTTCATGAGCACGGCCTATAAAGTACATCCTTATGGCGTCTCTATTATAGGCTACCCTCAGGATTTAACCTATATTAGCCAAGCGGCCATTCGGCGTATGCACCAAAAATATCTATCGCCAGAAAATATGACCATTGCCGTCGTTGGAGACATTAATCCCTCGATCACGCTAAAGCTGATTAATCAATATTTCGGACGGATTCCCAAAGGCAATTTGCAACCTGCCGTCATTCCAGCCGAACCGCCGCAAACCGGGGAGCGCAAAGTGGAGGTTTTGTTTGATGCCAATCCGTCGATGATCATCGGTTATCACAAGCCGACCGCACCTGCCGTTGAAGACTATGTTCTTGATGTGCTGGAAACGATTTTAAGCAAGGGTAGAACCAGCCGTTTGTATTCCAGGCTGGTGTTGCAAATGCAAATCGCGGAAAGCATCAGTGCTCATAACGGTATGCCGGCTACAAGGTATGCGAACCTGTTTGCGATCCTGGCCCGTCCTCGCCATCCACATACAAACGATGAACTCCAAACGGCCATTCTTCGGGAACTGGAAATATTAAAGACTCTTCCCGTGACGGACTTGGAGCTGGCCAAAGCCAAAAATCAATTGAAGATGGATTACGTTAAAAGCCTTGATTCCAATTCTGAACTGGCTTCCATTCTTTCTTATTACGAATTGCTGCTGGGTGATTACCGATATTTTTCCAACTACATTTCTCACATTGACAAAGTGACGGCAATGGATATTCAGACGGCGGCCGAAAAGTACCTATCTGTTGAAAACCGGACAATCGCCGTCTTAAACAAAAAAGTAAACGCAGATGCAAGCACGGGTAAAAATGAAAAATAAATTTAATGTTTATTGCGTAACCGGATTGCTAGTATTGCTTTGCGGAATGATTGTGTCCGGTGCGTCAGCGGCTCAAAAATTCATCTCACCGGACAAATTAAAATATCCCGGGCTGGATTTTCGTGTACCAGAAGCCGAGCGCGTTTTGCTGGATAACGGCATGGTTTTGTTTTACCTTCGGAACGACGAATTGCCTCTGGTTTCGGTGTCCGCGCTGGTGCGCACCGGAGCGCTGCATGATCCCCACGGTAAAGAAGGTTTGGCAGAACTGACCGCTTATACGATGCGAACAGGCGGCACTAAACAATTGAGCAGCGGAGATATTGAGCAGCGTTTGGATTTCCTGGCCGTTTCGCCATCTATTTCCATGTCGCTTGACTCCGCCTCTGTTTATTTTTCTTTTTTGAAGAGCGATCTGGATGTTTGTCTGAATTTACTTGCACAGATACTCATCGAACCGGCATTTGAAGAAGAAAAATTGCAAACGGCGCTATCTCTGAAAAAAGAAGAACTGCGTCGGGTGGCAGATAATCCGCAAAAATTTGCATTTCGTGAATTCAACCGCCTGCTTTATCCTTCCGATCCACGGGGGCGTTATGCGACGCCAACCTCTCTTAAGCAAATCACCCGCGATGATTTAACCAGTTTTCACCGTGAATATTTCTTTCCGTCCAATGTCATCTTTGCCATCTCCGGCGATATTTCCAAGGAAGAAGCTATCAACAAAATCCGGCAATACTTCGGCCACTGGAAAGATTCCCGGCAGGCCATCAAGATTGCGCCGCCGCCGAAAGAACCAGGCCATGGTCTTTTCTTTATACGGAAAGATATCCCACAATCAACCGTGGTCAGCGGGGAATTCACAATCAGCAAAAATGACCCGGATTTTTACGCTTTTGCCATTCTTGATTTTATCATTGGCAGCGGTGGCTTTCCTTCAAAAATATTTAGCGCTGTCCGCAATAATGAAGGGTTGGCTTACAGCGCCGGCAGCTTTTACCGTGCTCGCAGCAATTACGGTGTTTTCGGAACATATGCTTTTACCAAAACAGCATCGACCTTTCAGGCACTTCACTTAATGAATTCCATCCTGGATGATGTCGCGGCTGGCTCCGTCTCTCAAGACGAACTGGACTGGGCAAAAAAATCTTTACTCAATGGTTTTATTTTCTCTTTTGAGCAGCCCGAACAGATTGTTTCTCAACAAATGACTATTGCGTTTGAGAAATTACCAGACGATTATCTGATCAACTATCGAAAAAGAATTGAAGCTGTGGCGTGCAAGGATTTAAAACGTGTCGCCGGTAAATACCTTAACGCAAAAAGAAGGCTGACGATTATTGTAGGCGATACGGATCAATTCGGCAAATTACCTGAACAATGGGAACAACCTATTTTTATCTTACCACAACAATAAGTTAAGGCTAATTCATGATAGACGAGAATATCTTTGAAAAAATCTGCCAAAGAATTGACACCTATCGAGATGATATAATTGAACTGCAGAAAATACTGACGGCCATACCTGCTGTCGGTCCGATCAATGGTGGCGACGGCGAAATGTTAAAATCTCAAATGCTAAAAAAATGTCTTATCGAAATGGGTTTTAGCTCTTTTCGCCATTATGACGCGCCAGATGAAAGAGTCTCTTCAGGCCTACGACCTAATTTTCTAACCGTTATCGAAGGGAAAAATAAAACCCGCAACATTTGGATCATCACGCATCTGGATATTGTTCCACCGGGCGAACTCAATCTTTGGAGCGCCGATCCCTTCACTGCCTACGTCAAAGACAACCATATCTACGGCCGAGGAACAGAAGACAACCAGCAGGACATGGTGGCCTCGATTTTTGCCGCCAAAGCTTTTATGGACGAGGGCATCATCCCTGCGTCCTCTATTGGTCTTTTCTTTGTGGCAGACGAGGAAACCTCCGGTGGTAAGGGATTGTACCACGTACTGGACTTGCCGGAAAAGATTTTCAGCCAGGATGATTTAATTGTGGTTCCTGATTCGGGAAATCCCGAGGGCTCGCTTATCGAGATTGCGGAAAAAAGCATCCTTTGGCTAGGCTTCAAAACAACCGGCAAACAATGCCACGGTAGCAAGCCCCAACTAGGTATTAATGCTTTTTCGGCGGCTTCCTATCTGGTGACAAAATTGAGGAAACTCCACAAGATTTTCGATGCAGTTGATCCGCTTTTTGACCCTCCTGTCAGCACATTTGAACCGACGAAAAAAGAAGCAAACGTGGGAAACATCAACACCATTCCCGGCGAAGACGTCTTCTATATGGATTGCCGAGTGCTGCCGCAATATGATCTCCAGGAGGTCCTGGGCGAGATCAGAAAGATTTTCCAAAAAGTGGAAAAGAAATTTTCAGTGAAAATCGAGGAATCACAGCAACAATATGTTCAGTCCGCACATCCTACGTCTGTGGATTCTCCTGTCGTTTATGCATTGCGGGAAGCGATTGAGAAGATCTATCATCTGAAAGCTTATGCGGGGGGGGTTGGCGCGGGAACTGTTGCCTCCTATCTTCGCAGAAAGGGCTATCCGGTCGCGGTCTGGTCCAAAACAAATATGCATGCGCATCAACCTGATGAAAACTGTCCAATTGACAATATGTTGGGCAATGCGAAGGTCTTCGCCCACCTGTTTTTACAGGCGTAAATTGTATTGCTTTCAATGTCTCATAATGATAGGAAACGCCTTCGCGTTAGAAAATGGCTCATGGAAACAAACGGCAGTAGTGTTGAGTTTGGGTTAATATTTTAGAGGCCGAATACATTTGATAAAAGCAACTAAAAGCATCCGGGTAGAAAAAATATCCTTCGCGGATCAGAATTTGCTGAAAAATCTATGCGGCGAACATGACTATCACTTAAAACTCCTCGAAAAGCTTGAACAAGTCTCGATTAAGCCTTGGGGCAATCAACTTTCCATCACCGGCGATGAAGCCACTGTTCTAAAGATCTCACTTTTGTTCAAACAACTCTATGGGATTATGGAAAAAGGCTGGCATATTCACTTTTCCGATATCGACTATGCGCATCGAATTCTGACCGAAGATATCCATTTTGATTTAGCCCATGTCTTTCTGGATACGGTTTTTATATCTTCCAAAAAGCGCATGATCGCACCCAAAAGCATCGCTCAACGGCGTTACATCGATTCCATGAGAAATGCCGACATGGTTCTGGCCATAGGACCTGCCGGCACTGGTAAAACCTATCTGGCAATGGCAATGGCCGTGTCACAATTACTGGAAAAGAAAGTACAACGGATTATTTTGACCAGACCTGCCGTGGAAGCGGGTGAGCGTTTGGGCTTTCTGCCGGGTGATCTAGCCGAAAAGGTCAATCCTTATTTACGCCCTTTATATGACGCGCTCTATGACATGGTGGACATGGAAAAGGCAAACGTCATGATTCACAAAGGAGTGATTGAAGTCGCACCGTTGGCGTTTATGCGCGGACGGACGCTCAACGACTCATTCATCATTTTGGATGAAGCCCAGAATACGACATCCGAACAGATGAAGATGTTTTTAACGCGACTGGGTTTTAATTCAAAAGCTGTTGTGACGGGCGACATCACGCAAATTGATCTGCCGACGGAAAAAGCATCAGGTTTGATTGAGGCCGAAAAAATCCTGAAAAGAGTGGATGCAGTGCGTATTGTGCATTTTTCTCAGGTGGACGTGGTTCGTCATCCCCTCGTTGCCGACGTCATTTCCGCTTACGCTTCATGGGACATCGACAATAAATCCAGTAAAAATAAATAAGGTATATGAATTATCTAGATTCCACATCGGGAAAAATATTTTCAACTTTTCGGAAATTGAAAGAAAAGAGCAAAATTTCTTTCGATTTCTTAAATAATATCATTTTTCAGCGCTGGGCGATCGCCATTTTTTTAAGCGTCGGACTAACACTGATTCTAGCGCCTAAACTCTATGATTCAAATCCGGAATACCGCCATGGTATGATTGCTCAGGAAAACATCAAGGCGGATCGTGATTTTCTGGTCGAAGATGTCCATTCCACACAACAAAAAAGAAATGAAGCCTCGGTTAATACGAGACCGATCTATGAATATGATGCCGAAATGGCCATTACTCTCATAAAAAAAATCAGAAATTCCTTTACGCTAGTTTCGGGGCAGCAAGCATCGCAACCGCATAAAGCCATTTTGGAAAAATCATTAGGTGTCTCTCTGACACAACAGGAATTTTCTTTTCTTAAAGCAAACAATTATTCGGATGATCTTTTACAAAGACTGTCCAGAGTCATTTCTTCTTTCTACGACAATACTTTAGTTACTTCAAGCGTTTTGCAAAAAAACGAACGGGAAAAAGGCATTACTATCGTTAATATGATTACGAGGGCAGAGGAAAATCTGAAAGATGTATCGTTTGTTCTGAATATTAACGATATTGACCCGATATTATCTAAAAAAGTGAACGCCATTTTCAAAGGCGATCAGATTGATGCCCGGCGATTTTCTTTTTCTCTTCTAAAAAAGCTTATTGAACCCAATCTCATCTTCAATAAAAAGGAGACAGACAAGAGAATATTATCCATTATTGAGGAGGTCAAACCTGTTTATTTCCAAGTTCAAAAAAATGAGATGATTGTTCGAGAAGGAGAAAAAATCGGTTATCTGGAACTGGCCAAACTTGATGCATTTTATAAAACCTCTGCGGACAATAAAATATCCCGTCTGATGGTCTTTTTGGGAATATTTTGCACTGTTCTCTTTCTGACATTGCTCCTGTACTTCTGGCGCACTAGAAACTGGCTAAAAACAACATCCCGTTCCAATGTGGACTTTCTCGTTTTTGCTATAGTTGCTGTTCTACAGGTATTTTTCGTCAAAGCGGGAATCTTCATCTCTATTTCCATCAACAGAGCTTTCACTTCTATCCCGATTGACGCCTGCTATTTTGCAATACCCTTTGCCTGTGGCGCCATGATTATCGCCGTATTGGTTAATCGCAACGTGGCTTTGATCATCAGTGTTCTGACATCTTTTCTCATCAGTCTTCTTTTCGATGAAAATATTATTTTCCCGCTTTTTTCGTTTCTGGGATCTGTTGCTGCTTCCTATCACATTGCCAACAGCCGTCAACGTTCTACTTTTTTAAAGGTCGGCGTTTTTCTTGGGGTTATCAATGTGGCCGCAATTATTTGTTTGAATCTTTTAACCGGCCATTTGCTTCATGACTTAATAATACGAATTGTTATGGGCTTTCTCGGCGGCATTATCACCGGAATTCTCGTTGCGGGCATCACACCCATTTTTGAAAGTCTATTCGGTTTTATTACCTACATCAAGTTGCTGGAACTGGCCAATCTCAATCAACCGCTTTTTCAGAGAATGATTATCGAAGCGCCGGGCACTTATCACCACAGTATCATTGTTGCCTCTTTGGTTGAAGCTGCAGCGGAAGCCATCGGCGCGAATTCATTACTAGCAAAGGTCAGCGCCTATTACCATGATATCGGTAAATTGGCGAAACCCCATTACTATATTGAAAATCAACCCAGCAACGACAATCGGCACGACAAGCTCTCACCAAAAATGAGCTCCCTGATTATTATTTCCCATGTCAAGGAAGGTCACGACCTGGCCTTGAAGGTAAAACTCGGTCAGCCGATCATCAATATTATCCGTGAACATCACGGTACCAGTCTTGTTAGTTATTTTTACGAAAAGGCCAAAAAGAACAAGGACGAATCGATTCGTTCTCTAACGGAAAGTGATTTTCGTTATCCCGGACCGAAACCGCAAACCAAAGAGGCCGGACTCGTTATGCTGGGTGATGTCATTGAAGCCTCCTCCCGAACACTTTCGAATCCGACACCAGCGAGAATACGATCACTGGTGCGGGAACGTATTGAGCGTATATACACAGACGGTCAATTGGATGATTGTGAGTTAACGCTGAAAAACCTCAACACCATTGCGGAAACATTTACCCGAATTTTGACGGGTATTTTCCATCATCGCGTTGAATATCCGCAAACATTCTCCAAAGAGACAAATGGTAAAAAAGAGTCCAATGAAAGTGCAAATCGAAAATCAGCAGAAGCGAATTAAAATCGACAAACGCAAGATCCGCTCTAAAGTTACCCAACTTCTAAAATTGACAGGTTGCGCGAATAAGGAAATTAGTATCACGTTAGTCGATGATGAAACCATTCAATGTATTAATAAACAATATTTGTTTAAAGACCGACCCACCAATGTTATTTCTTTCTCTCTTCAAGAAGGTGAATTCGGAGACGTTAATCCCGACATGCTGGGTGATGTTGTAATATCTGTGGATACGGCCATCAGAGACGCGGATAAGGGCAATCTTAGTTTCGATGAGGAAATCTTTTTCTTAATCATCCATGGACTGTTGCATCTTTTAGGTTATAACCATGTAAACACGTCTAAAGCGAATACCTTGAAAATGAAACAAAAAGAAGAGGAACTTTTTCGATTGCTTACCCCATTCAATTAAATCAGGATTACTGGCAATATTGCTTATTTATAATTAACTACGAACCTCCTGTTTCCCTTTCTCATTATTTCCTACTTCGTCACAGGGAAGTTTCAGTTTCCGTCCGGCTTGAACAGAATTTGTTTTTAAATTGTTTATTTCTTTGATTTTGTCCATTGGAACGTTGAAGCGTTGTGCAATGCTGAACAAAGAATCGCCTTTTTTAACTTTATATATTTTTACCGAGTCGGTTGTTTTGCGAGCATTTTTACTGCCGGAAGTTTTTTGTTTCATATTTGCAGTTTCTAAGTTATCAACTGGAATTCGAATAATTTGACCTTTCATCAACCTCTTCTTTTTATTAATACGATTTGAGCTAAAAATTGCTTGTCTAGATACTCGATATCTCTTTGCAATAGATGCCACTGTTTCTCCAGGCCGAACGCGATGTCTGATATAGCGCGAAGAGGGAGGGGTGTAACGGGTAATGGTGGGTTTTTCCGCATTCGGAATATCGTTGTAAACCAGATTGAATTTCTGTAGTGAGTCCTTGGGTATTTTGAGCTCGTATTCGCGATTAGGTGTTATCTTGTATCTGAGTTCTGCGTTGAGTACATTGATAACATCTTCAGATACTTCAATTTTAGACGCCACATCCGCCAACTTCATCATCTTGTTGACTTTAACTGTTTCATATCTAAGTGATGAGTCGGTTGTGGTCTGTAGATCAAAACCATACTTACCCGGGTTTTTAATGATATGTAATGTTGCGAGAAAACGGGGAACATAACGGGCTGTTTCATTGGGTAATTGAGAGTAGAGATCCCAAAAACGATCAAAGTAATTAATGTGCTGTCTGGATATCACGCGCAGTACTCTACCTTCACCACAATTATAAGCCGCAAGCACCGTGAGCCAGTCGCCAAACATTGCGTGTAGTTCTTTTAGATAAGAGATGGCCGCTTGAGTAGATTTCAAAACATCCATACGTTCGTCAGTCCATTCATCACGGGTCAGACCGAATTTGTAACCTGTGGATGGAATAAACTGCCACAGTCCAAGAGCTCTTGCGCGCGACAAAGCGCTAGCCTTGAAGCCGCTTTCTACCAGAGGAAGCCAGAACAGTTCCTCTGGCACTCCTGCTTTTCTTAATTCATCAACAATGATGTCCTTGTACATTCCGGAACGCTGATATGAGGATGTAAAAAATTCCCTTTCATGACCCTGAAATGAACGAATTTCTTTTTCGACATCCGCATTCAATAAAAGTGGAATTTCACTGCCCTTGCCGTTGGTGCGGGTCCGTTGAGAGGAGTAAACTGTCAGGATGCGCCGGGAAATTAAAAGACGTAAATCATCCTTCTGCCTGGCAATCTCCACATTGCCATTCGTGTCCAAAAGCAACGCGTAGGCTTTATCCAGTTCATTTAAGGTATTTTCGATATCACCATTATTCCAGTAGCTGTCGGCTACTTCTAGAATTTCAAGGGCATTTTCCATCAGGTCCTGCTCTTCTTCAACTTCTACACTTTCATCATCATCTGATGAATTTTGTTGTTGCTCACCAAACAGGATGTTCTTTACTGCCTTGACTGCTTTCTCCGGCATGGCTTGATCTTGTTTTTTATTCTCTATCACCGGGCTCGGGAGAGTGTCATTTTTATATGCATTTTCAGCGTGTACCTGAAAACCGGTAATCAACAAGATTATGATACTCAAACTAAGTATTTGACATATTGATGAAATATATTTTTTGTATTTCGACATAGATAGCGTCTCCTGTTTTTTTTCGGTTGCAGACAATAGGACATTGCATTTCTGATCACTGATCGTCAAGCTTTGTATCCCGACGTTAACGACGTCATGGCAACTTTTGCAAGGCTTTATAACATATTTCATTTATATGCCAAAACAATATCGACAATAATAAATATTATCATTGTATTACCTTACCGGTACCGGATGCATTTGATTCCCAATTTCCGATCATCAACAGATAGGCCTGGATAAAATCATCAATATCACCATCCAGCACTTTTTGAGCGTTGCCAATTTCCAGATCCGTTCGATGATCTTTTACCATTTTGTAAGGGTGCAAAACATAAGAGCGAATCTGGCTGCCCCAAGCGATATCCTTTTTTAGTTTATTTTCTTCATCCAGCTTTTCATTCTTCTTCTGGAGTTCTCTTTCATAGAGCCTTGACTTAAGGTATTTTATGGCCATCGCTTTATTTTTGTGCTGCGATCTTTCATTCTGACACTGCACGACAATGCCTGTGGGCAAATGTGTGATTCGTACCGCGGAATCTGTTTTATTGACATGTTGTCCGCCTTTGCCTCCCGATCGAAAGGTGTCGATTCTTAAATCGTCTTCATTGATATCTATTTTAATTTCATCATCGACCTCGGGATAAACAAATACGGAAGCAAAGGAGGTATGACGCCTACCTCCCGCGTCAAATGGAGAAATGCGAACGAGGCGGTGAATACCAATCTCGGCCTTGGCATAGCCATAAGCATATTCGCCCTCCACAGTAAACGTAACGCTTTTGACGCCGGCTTCATCTCCGGGCAGATAATCGATAATATTTGTTTTAAAATTTCTTTTTTCAGCCCAACGCAAATACATGCGTAAAATCATTTCCGACCAGTCCTGCGCTTCCGTTCCTCCCGCACCGGCATGAATGGACATAATCGCATTCATCGGATCCTGCTCACTGGAAAGCATCATTTTGAGTTCTTCCAGTTTAACGTCTGAAGACAACTGTTCCAGCTCAGATGCCAAATCGTCAATAACCTGTTCGTCTTTTTCTTCAGAAGCTATTAAGAAGAGGTTTTCAATATCCTGGATCTGGCCTTGAAATCGTTTCCATTGATCGAGCGAGTTAGATAATTTTGTTTTCTTTTGTAGGATGTCACGGGCGTTCTCCTGATCATCCCAGAAATCTTTTTTAGCAGATAATATTTCCAGATCCTTAACTTTTAATTCCAGTTCGCCGACGTCAAAGACATTCTCCGATATATTGAATTCTTTTTTTCAGATCATTAACGGCTTCCAGTATGTTTTCAACGGACATTTCTTTTCCTCCCTTTTAAACCCCATAAGAAAAAAATAACCAGGCAAATAAAACAAGCCCATACCAGCAAATCACCATAGCTTGCATAAAAAGACGGCAATGCAATAAATTTAATATTACCATGAATTGCATCTTTCTTAAATATTTCGGTTTGCGCAAGAATCTTTCCCGTCGGGTCAACGATCGCGGAAATACCTGTATTAGCGGCTCGCACAAGGTAGAGCCGTGTCTCCACAGCTCTGAAAATTGACATGGATAGGTGTTGGTAAGGTGCCGATGTTGTTCCGAACCAGGCGTCGTTTGTAATGTTGACCAATAATTCGGCTGTGGCATTTTTATACATTCTGGCCGCTTCAGGCAAAATACCTTCGTAACAGATCAGCACTCCAATTTTTCTATCGCCCATAGTCAAAGGATGGAATCCTTTTCCCGTGGTAAAATCACCAATTCCTGCAGCCAGACTACTGACGAAAGGAAATAATGTTCTTAACGGCACATATTCTCCATAAGGAACAAGGTGAACTTTATCATATTTCCCGCGAACGTCTCCTTGGGGCGAGAGTAGGTATGCACTGTTAAAATAATCGGTCTTTTCGCTTCCTGTTGTATAGCTCGTAGAGCCGAATATAAACCAGCTTTTTGTTTTGACCGATAAATCTCTCACTTGACGCTGTAAATCATTTTCATCCTGGAAGCTAAAAGGCACGGCAGTCTCCGGCCAGATTATCAAACCTCCATTGGTCATTGGAGTACGCAAAGACAATTCCTCGTAGATCTTGATGGTTTCATTTTGAAAATTTTCATTCCATTTAATAGACTGATCAATGTTTCCCTGAATCAGGGACACCTCCATGTCTGGAGCACCTTTCAGTGTTTGACTGATTTGATTAATTCGCAATACACCATACACGTAAACACCCGACCACAGAAGCAACACACTTGCGGCCAGTGCGAATGACTTCTTTGACTTTTCTGTAAGAATTTCAAAAAAAGCGACGTTTAAAAGAAGGATCAGGAAAGATAACCCAAAGACACCTACAATATCTGCAATTTGAATAAAAAATAAATTATTAAATTGGGAATAACCCAAATTTTCCCAGGGAAAGCCGGTAAACAATTTTGACTTGAGATATTCAAGACATACCCATAATACCGGTACAACAAGATAGAGAGGAACCCATCTTCGTAAGTAAACCAGTCCTGCGGCAAATAAAGCGGCATAAAGACTCAAATAAAAAGCCAAGAGCAGCATGATCGTCACGCCCAAGTATAAGGGCAGATGGCCGTAATATACAACAACATGCGTAATCCAGTAGAGGATTCCAATACAAGCCGTCAGCCCCGCAATCCATCCCAAAAACAATGCACCGCGAAAAGAAACATCCCTTAAAGCAATAAACAAAGGCACAAAGGCAATCCAGGCGATGAATCCCATACCAAATTTAGGGAAAGATAAAAAAAGTAAAATCCCGCTGAGCAATGCAAAAAAAATACTCGTGCCGCTAAGCTTTTTCTCTGACTGATTCGGCATCACTTTTGAGTCGTTATTTTTCATTTAAACTATCATCTTCTATTTTTTTTATTTTTACTTTTTTAATACTGCGTTCGTCTGCACTTTCGATGGTAATTTCCATCTCTTCTATTCGTAAATTTTCTCCTTGGTGAGGGATTCTTCGAATAGTATTTAAAATGAGACCGCTAACCGTTTCATACCGGCCTCTTTCCAGGTTAATATTCAGGTACTCTTCAATTTTTTCAATTTCGGTGCGTCCGTTAACGATAATGGCCCCTTCAACAGTCTTAATAATATCTTCGGAATCCGTATTTTCTTCATGTTCATCCCAGATATCGCCAACAATCTCTTCCAGTAAATCCTCAAGGGTTATAAGACCAGACGTCCCCCCATATTCATCGATAACAATGGCAATATGTTTCTTGTTGTTTTTAAGCTCGTAAAACAACAAATGAGCACTTTTCGTTTCAGGGATGTAATAAGGTTTGGTTAGATGAGACAATATATCGGCGTTTGTCATTTTCTGCGACCAAGTCTTAAGCAGGTCCTTAATATTCACAATACCGATGATATTGTCAATCGACCCTCGATGAACAGGAATGCGTGTGTAACGGGAGTCGGTAAGCTCGCGAATAATTTCTTCCGGTGTGTCATCCACATTGATCGAGACAATATCCGTCCGCGGAATCATAATTTCACGGACCAGAACGGATGTGAAATTCAGGATGTTTTCGATCATCTTTTGGGAAGCATCATCTAAAACACCGCTCTTCCGCCCTTTGCACAATATTGAGAATATTTCTCGACGAATATATTCGGGCTTACGCCAGAAAAACAGATCAGAAAATTTTTTCATGTACGTTTCAATTTTTCCCAATAATTACAGGCCGCATAAATACTCAAGTCACGCCTAGAAAAGCAAACCATACGCTTCATGGTGTGCAAGTATGATCATTCCTTCATAATCCACTTTTTCTACTATCTCGTTCTCAACGACATTGTTGTTAGTAATTAAACATGCTCAATAGATTATGTCAATCACCCTTATCAAGCAAGTGTAGACAAAAAAAGGGAGCCGCAATAAGCTGACTCCCTTCGAGTTTCTGGCGGGGCCAAGGGGACTTGAACCCCTGCCCTCCGGCGTGACAGGCCGGCGTTATAACCAACTTAACTATGACCCCCAAAAATCATTTATTAAAGTTTCCTAGCTTCCTTTTTTAATTTTGGTAGGCGGGACAGGGCTCGAACCTGTGACATCCACGGTGTAAGCGTGGCGCTCTTCCAGCTGAGCTACCCGCCCAAATGCCCCAAAAAAGCTGCAAGGCTTCTAGCAATATTGAGATTTCTTGTCAAGTGATAAAAAAATAAGAGATCTCTATCAATTCACGGGCTGGGCAATACCCTGCATATCGTTTTTTTCTGTGTTGCTGAAAATATCCTCATCTTTTACAAAAGCAATATCCAGCACCTCATCAATGTGATCGACAAAAACGATTTGTAGGGCATTTTGTACATTGTGGGGTACTTCCGCCAGATCCTTTTCATTATCTTTTGGAATAATAACCATTTTAATGTTCCCGCGATGAGCCGCAAGAATTTTTTCTTTTAGACCACCGATAGGCAAAACCCGCCCTCTCAATGTTATTTCGCCTGTCATTGCTAGATCGGCGCGGACTTCCTTTTTCATGAGAGCGGAGGCAATGGATGTGGCCATTGCAATGCCGGCGGATGGGCCATCCTTGGGAATCGCTCCTTCAGGCACGTGGACGTGTATGTCTATTTTCTTATAGAAGTTTTTCGGTAAGCCAAACTTTTCAGCGCGCGCCCGGATATACGTCAGAGCAGCCTGCACAGATTCTTGCATGACGTCACCCAGTTTTCCAGTCATCACCATGCGACCGGTTCCTTCCATAATGGATGCTTCAATAGCCAACAATTCGCCGCCAACTTCCGTCCAGGCAAGGCCGGTCGTCAACCCAATCTGATTTTTTTCTTCCGTTTCGCCGTGACGGAATTTCGGAACTCCTAAATACTTCGGTATATTTTTCGAACTGATCACAATTATTTTCTTGACGCCGTTGCTGACAATTTCTTTAGCAACCTTACGGCACACGGATGCAATTTCTCGCTCAAGATTGCGCACACCCGCTTCCCTTGTATATTGACGGATAATACGCAATATAGCGCCTTTGGTAAATTCAATATTGTCGGCAACCAAACCATTGGCTTCCATTTCCTTTGTCAAAAGGAATTTTTGGGCTATTTGAAGTTTTTCTTGTTCCGTGTAACCGGCAATGCGGATCACTTCCATTCTGTCCTGCAAGGGTGCCGGTATTGTCTGTAAAACATTGGCTGTTGTGATAAACAAAATGTCGGATAAATCATAATCAACATCCAGATAATTATCATTGAACGCAAAATTCTGCTCTGGATCAAGAACTTCGAGTAAGGCGGAAGAGGGATCGCCGCGAAAATCGGAGCTCAATTTATCCACTTCGTCCAGACAGAAGACAGGATTGTTCGAACCCGCTTTTTTTAGTGACTGAATGATTTTCCCCGGCATTGCACCGATGTAGGTTCTACGATGACCACGAATTTCCGCCTCATCGCGGACACCACCCAAAGAAATTCGAACAAATTTTCGATTTGTTGCACGGGCTACTGATTTGGCAATCGACGTTTTTCCAACGCCGGGAGGCCCTACCAGACAAAGTATCGGTCCTTTATTTTTCTTAACCAGGAATTGAACAGCCAGATATTCAATGATCCTTTCCTTTACTTTTTTCAATCCATAATGATCTTCATCGAGAATATTTTCTGATTCCTTCAACGTGTATTTATTTTCCGTGATTTCCGACCAAGGCATATCCAATAGCCAATCGATGTAATTGCGCACAACGGTGGCCTCCGCCGACATGGGCGACATCATTTGTAGCTTTTTAATTTCCTGGCGAACTTTCTTCGTTGCTTCTTCAGAGAGATTCTTTTGCTTGAGACGCTTTTCCAGGTCGGCTATTTCATTCTTAAAGTCATCTTTTTCGCCCATTTCTTTTTGGATAGCGCGCATTTGTTCATTCAGGTAGTAATCCTTCTGCGTTTTCTCCATCTGCTTTTTGACGCGACGTTTGATTTTTTCTTCGACTTGCAGAATCTCAATCTCTGAAAGCATCAGCGCATAAATGGCTTCCAGCCGTTCACTGATGGTGAAGATTTCCATGATTTTTTGTTTATCTTCCAGTTTTACATTTAGATGGGTCACCACCACATCGGCAAGTTTGGATGGATCGTCAATGGCAGAGATCGTTCCCATCATTTCCACATGAACTTTCTTGCTAAGTTTCAGATAAAGCTCGAAAGATTCCTTAATGCTACGCATCAGCGCCTGTTTTTTAACATCACTCGGATCATCATCGACATCTTCAACATCGGCAACTTTTACAAGAAAGAAATCTTCATTCTTCAGATATTCCTGGATAGCACCACGTGTTTTACCTTCTACCAGCACCTTTACGGTTCCATCCGGCAAACGCAGCAACTGGATGATGATGCCTATTGTTCCAACCCGATAAATATCTTCTTCCGCAGGATCATCTTTTTTTGCACTTTTTTGTGCCACCATGAAAATTCCTTTTTCATATTTCATGGCGGATTCCAGAGCGGCAATTGACTTTTCCCGGCCGACAAATAATGGAACAATCATGTGCGGGAAAACAACCACATCCCGGAGCGGTAAAAGCGGAATGACGTTCATTTTATTTTGATTATTATAATTTTGTTCTTCAGACATTCATTTTCCCTAAATATTTTTTATGCGGATTCGGATTTTGTATCGTATATTAAAATAGGTTTTTCTTTATTGACAACAACTTCCTCACTGATCACACATTCTTTAATGTCCCGCTGCGATGGAATCTCGTACATCACTTCGAGCATCGTGTTTTCTAAAATGGA
>Ga0209202_1000627_pt1 | contig 26459 bp, 22 predicted proteins | sample AD_UKC032_MetaG_FD_184416 | JGI IMG/M metagenome (GOLD analysis project Ga0209202, IMG submission 184416) | Active sludge microbial communities of municipal wastewater-treating anaerobic digesters from USA - AD_UKC032_MetaG (SPAdes) (version 2) | ecosystem: Engineered > Bioreactor > Anaerobic >... | reverse complement strand
TTTGACCTTACACTCAGTTCTTTTGAATATACTGTTTACCTTGACAAAGAAAAAATCGGGAACGGTCGTTCGGAAAGCGTTCTTTTCGTTCCCTCGTCATCAACAACTCGGGTACAAGTACCTGTCACTGCAAGTTTCAAAGACTTGGGCAAAAACCTGAAGACCATTATTACCGATGATAACGTGCCTTATAAGATAGAGGGGAAGGCCGTCATCAAGACTTTCTTCCAATCCCTTGATTGGCCTTTTTCAAAAGAAGGGCATGTTAAAAAATAATTCAGCAATGCTCAAAAATCAGAAATCGGATCTTTTTGTATAGATGAAACAAAGCGTCAATTAATTTTGACAGACAGATTTGCCTTCTATCAATTTGTACCCATTGCCTTTATTGCATTGACACACAAGACCATTTGTCTTATGTTTGTTTTGAAAAAATCAAGTTCCTCTCAAAAGGAGAACATCTATGAAGAAATATTTCTCATCAGTATTCTGCGTGATGGCAATATTTTCTTTAATAGTCAGTCTTGTCACACCAGCACACGCCATAGAACTTGGGGTAAGAGGCTATTACTGGTTCCCCGATCTCAAGGGAGATCTTCGAGTGGATGGAGACGGGCTCGAAGGTACTGAAATGGATGTAAAAGATACTTTAGGGATAAGCGATGAAAGTTTCCCTTCCGTGGAAGTGTATGCGGGTATCAAGAAACATCACATAAGTTTCATGTACACCCAGTTCGATTATTCGGGTTCAAATTATATCACGCAGTCAATTAATTTCTTAGGTAAAACATATGCGGCAAATGCCTTCATCGAATCAGACTTCAAGGCGAGGATGTTCGATCTTGAGTATCAGTATGATCTGATCAATATTGAGAATGTATTGGCGGGTTTTTCCGTCGGCATTATCGGCAAAATGAGATATATTGATGGAGAAGCGAGCATGCGTTCACCCACTATGGGGTCTCAGTACGATCAAAAAGAAACATTCCAAATTCCGGTCCCAATGGTTGGTATTGGAGCTCATATCGGCGTGATCAAAAATATTCTTGAGGGCCGATTAAAAGCTTCAGGTATGGGTTATTCAGGCAGTGTATTCGTCGATGCTATGGCTGAAATTTCTGTCACACCATTTCCTTTCCTCGACATTCATGGCGGATACCGCTACATGAAATTCAAGGTAGATGATATCGACGACGTGTATGCCGACTTACAATTTGCCGGTCCCTACGTAGCCCTGACGGTCGGTTTTTAATCTAATCAGACGTCGATTTTAAATGACAGCCACACATGAAGAATGTGGTCGGATTAAATGAGGGCATCCGAAGTAGGCCATATATGAAATTTTATATCAACGGTTTTACACGGATTTTTCTTCTGATAACACACCCAAACATTTCAAACCTTCTTCAGGTTTTGTAGTGACCTTGACGGAAAACCCCATACGGGTCAATACATCCTCAAAAAAACTATATCCGCCCATTTGTTCTTTCGTTTCAATAAGAGATATTTTTGTGCCTACGGGAAAAGACTGGGATATCAAAGAGGATAAATTATATACTTTCTTGGCAGTTTTTTTTCTATCATCAAGTCCGGTTTCTTCCGTAATATCAAGAAAAAACTTATTCAAGTTGTGTGTTCGTAATTTTTCATTTGTTTCATACATTATTTCTATTGAACGATGGATATCAAAATCACCCGTCATCTTCAAGAACAGACAGTCGTTTCTTATTTCGTATTTTGTGTCCATTGATATATCTTCTATGATTTTTCTTCCGATAACCATTTCAAACCTTCTTCAGGTTTGGAAGTTACCTTGACAGATAATCCCTTTTTGATCATTTCATCCTCAAAAAAAGCATATTTATCGACTTGCTTTTCTGTTCCCAGTATAACTATTTTTGTTCGACTGGGAACATACGTGGAGATCATAGAAGACAAATCATATATTGAAAGAATAGGTTTTCGTGGATATTCAAGTCCCGTTACATCCGTAACATCACAAAAAATCATAGCCAAATTGTGTGTTAGTAACTTTTCATGTGTCTCATAAATTATTTCTATTGAACGGTTGTTGTCAAAATCACCCGTTACCTTCAAGAACAGACAATTATCTTTTATTTCGTATGTTGAATCCATTGATACCATCCCTATGATTTTTTATTTCAATCCAACAAAACATAAAAAAACCCACATCCCTTTCAGTAAGGATTGCGGGTTATATATTATACGTTATCTGATAATCGTTCATCTTAAACCTATCAATTCTGGAAAATGAAAATTGATGAAACGACTTAGTCAATAAAGTCTTGTATAATGAAACATATCTGAAATTATTTTTCAAGGTGTTTACACTTTATTCATTATTTTTCCCATCCATTCATTTGTAATCAGTCTAATCAAATTCCTATTAGACCTGTCTGTGTTTCGACAAATCTCATCCAGTTTTTTGTCTGTTGAATTGAGTCGTGTTCTGATGCGGTGAGTCTGCCTTACAAGTATGAGAAGGAGGGTTTCGTCCTGGATGACGGCACTCTATACCTGCCGGATTTTCCTTTTCCCGACCCATACTTGACACGACAGACAGTGTCCAATCAATTTGAAAACCGCTTCACTTACAAAGGGTGAGTGGCGGCACGTTATCTGAACTGATAATTACGGATCGAAAAAGAGTAACGAAAAGATCAGCTGGAGCGTAGCGATCGGCTGTATGGATTTGTTCGCATTTCTTTATTCTTCAGCAAAGTAATCCGCGTCAACACGCTTAAGTTCGTAAATTGCTTCCGTAGTAACTCCGACATTAAAATCAATCATCAATTGGGCAAGGCGCTGACCGTCAATTAAAATAATCTTGCTTTCAATTGCGGCCACATATTCCTCGCAACTACGGGAAAAGTCCGATGTGGTAATGAAAATGCCTTTTTTTGCTCTCTTGCCTTGTAAAGCGCCGGCGAATTTTTGAATTTCTGGACGGGAAACAGTATTCTCCCATTTTTTTGCTTGGATGTAGATGATGTCTAAGCCAAGACGGTCTTCTTTGATTATTCCGTCAATGCCTTCATCTCCGCTTTTCCCGATGGCTTCACCTGCGTCTTTACGTGAACCGCCATACCCCATTTTCACTAACACTTCGACGACTACTTTTTCAAAGAAAGATGCGGATGCGTCTTTCAGTTGGGAAAGAATTTCGCTTGTCAAATTTTCTTTTAGATTTTCATATGCAACTTCAATTTGTTCTTCAGGTGTAATGCTTGAATCTGGTACCTCAATTGATGCTAATTCGTCTTTTTTCTTCTTCAATTTATTCTGTTCGGCTTCTCGATGTTCAGCGAATTCTGGAAATTGCATTAAAAAGCTTATGTCAATTTTATCAGGCTTTTTCTGCAAAACATTAGTGCCCCTGCCGGTAATACGAAACACACCTCGTTGCGTATTTTCAATAAGTTTTGCCATTTTCATATATGTGCGTGCCCACGCTATACGATTGTGGAATATTGCTTGCCGACCACTTGGTAAAAGTTCTTTTTGCTCTTCTTCTGAAAGATCAAATACTTTTGCTAAATGATCTATTGCATCTCGATTTGTATGCTCCTGAGAATCTGCACAAAATTGAAGGAGCGGAAGCATAATAGATTGAAAATCTGGTATCGCCATTTTTTATTCCTTAATCATGCGAACATCATTTATATAGATCTATGCTAATATAGCAAACGCCGACAACTCCTTCTGTATAAACCCCCATGTTGAAAGTGACTACTGTGCTTTTAATATCTTAATATAAAACAACAATCAATATTTTTTCTGCTTTTATGCTTAGGATATTATACAGAACTGTATAATATCCCAACTCTCTTACTGATGATTCTTAATGATATAGATATAATTGATTACGGATGAAACAGAGCATAATATTTAATGATATAAAATTCTCTCTTCCAGGAAAAACAAAATAAAAAATATTTCATCATAATAATCAAGAAATTAATCCATTTCGCCTTTCAAAAAGTTGTAAGTGATTGATTTGAATGGTGCCCCTGGCGCGAGTCGAACGCGCGGCACACGGATTAGGAAAGCTTAATTTAAAAAAGGCGATTCCCCATCATTTTTAAGTCTTTACATATCAGTACCTTAGAAAGAGCATGTTGGTTTATATTGGTTTCTGTTTGTTTACTTTCGGTTAAGACAGTTACAATTTAGTTACACCGAAAACTCTATAAACCTTCATAATTTTATAAATAGCATAACACTGTAAATAAGCATGATCGAATCCACATGTTCAGTCAGTGTAAATTAGTGTGAATGTAAGTATTTAATACTACCTTAAATATTCTTTCACCCTTCTACTTATTATAACATCTTGCTCTAGGTGTGACTTTCTGCGCATGAAGCCCCTAGTTTGTGTGAGAGTTTGGAAAATTGCACCTTGAGCAAAACTACCACCAAGCGCAAAGTGACTGCATGCCCTGAGCAATGTTCAACATGGAATATTATAGAGGGAATGTGTTTTCTTGCATCTGTAGAGGAAAGTTCTTGAGATTTACGGAATGTATTAAACATTAGCAATACAAATTTAATAAGCCTCTATTTCTACTTTTTCAATGAACATGATTTGAAATATGTTATGTCTTTATAGGTTATTCTTTTCGAATCGCACAGTATTATATAGTTGGAAAAAAACTGTCATAAACTTTTTTTAGGCTAAGATTATTTTGCACAAATTGAATTTTTTTCAAAGAAGCTTGACTAAATATTTGATTAGTATATAAAAAGCTCATGAAAATCAATTCTCAAATTAACCAAGAAATTCCCTTCCCCCAAGAACCACTCTGGCAAGAAACTCTCGCTTTGGTTACCGAAGTTGAAATGGCCGAGATATTAACCAACGCCAAATTAATTGAAGACCTATTACATTTTAACTCAAAAGAGTCTCGTGAACGATACAGTCGAGCCATAGCCACACGTTTCCGACGCATGGAATACCAAACACTGCAAAATTTATTAAGCATCATAAAATCAGGTATTTCTGCAGAAACACTTGAAAAAATATGGCGCATCATCTTCTGTAAGGTAGAGATACTGTTTGCACAAACTTATCTTGAGCTTATCTGGCCAAGAGAACCAGGGTCGTCACTACAAAGGGATGAAGTAAAAAGCTATATACAAACGGGATTTCCTCAACAAAGCAAAATGCTATATACGAGGTTAATGAGTTGTTTTAAACAGGCCGGTTATCTTTTGCCCGAAGGGAAACAGGATCTTATCATCGTTGGATTTGCAAACCTTGAAGATGCCTTAATAATTGCGACCCATCTCCTACTGGCAACAGAACCACGCACAATAAAAATATCGGAAATTGAAGCCGACACTTATTGGAAATTTCTGGGCTACAGAAAATTCGATCATGTGCGCGTTGCTTTTCGAAACGCGGAAGCTAAGGGAATAATTATGAGGTATGCAGTTGTTGATCATCTTGAGCAGATTACGACCCGATATACGTGGCCGGAGTTCGTAGCTAAGATCAAGGGACAATCATGAATGTCGATGATTTGACAAAATTGATGAACCAGATGAAAGTGGGGACGGTCCCTTCGCGGTTGGTTTTTATCTGGACTGGTCCAATCAGTCAGCTTGAAGATATCCTGCAAGGCGTGGAAATCCACAAGTGCGATTTAGCCAACTGTGATGAAAACGGTAGGATTAAGATAGAAGATCCTCAACAGTTTTTAGAGAAGAAAATAAAAACTGTTTGCAAAGATTATAATAAAAAAAGGACTGAGCCATCCGTATTAGTGCTGAAAAACGCCATCCTTTTAATCCGATATGGATGTAATCTTAGTACGATTTTTCAATACGGAATTAGTCCGCGCTCAGCAGTGATTTTTTTAATGCCAAAAGAGTCACATCGTCATTTACCGGTAAAAACAACGGGTTGGGTTAAAAAAGACACAAGAGAACTGATTGCGCGAATGGCCAGGCAACTAGGCATACCGAATTGCATCATCGATATCTGAGGAGATAATATTATGGTAACGCGAAAACCTTTGGAGCAGATTATCGAATATGTTCCAGCCTTGAAGAACGGAAAAGACATCGGTTATCTGCAGGACACCATTCATCTGGAAGAATCGATTGAACCGGAGAACCGCGAAGAAACCGTCCGCCTATACTACTTTGCCAAAACGCTCAAAAGCGCATTTGAAGAAATCCTTCTCACTTTTTCGACAAGTGAAGGCAAAGGATTCTGGCTTACAGCAGAATATGGCATTGGCAAGTCACATTTTCTTGCAACACTTGCGTGCCTTCTCAGCGACAATTCAGAAAAAGTCTGGGGTTCTGTACATGATGCCGACATCCGCAATAATCAATTCAAGTTTAAGAAACGTCGGCTATTCCCAATTGTGGCAGGTTTGAGAGGCAAAACCGCAGTCAATCACGAGAGGCCCATAACCCTACTGGAACAACTCGAAAAAGAGATAGACAAAACCATCATGCAACTCGGACTTCAGGATAAAATTAACATCACGCCAGTTGCCGAAACCCTAAAACTTTATGAAGGATTTAATCCAGGCCTTCAAGGCGCCATTCAAAGCTATATCCAGCAGAAAAGCGGGGTCAAAGCAGGGGAGTTGAGAAAGAATCATCCGGATCGATTTGCTGATTTAATCCGGACATTCTTCAAAGAACAAAATCTGCCGTTTGAACCCAAAGTGAGCATCAACGAACGATTGCAATACTTATATAAACAAATTGTTGATTCGAATACAGGATTCAACGGACTTCTGTTTATTATCGATGAATATGAATCGTGGCTTTCTCAGCGGGGCATCAAAACCCCCGAAGGCATGTTCGATTCCAATGTATTGCAAGCGCTGACAGAAATTCTGCCAAAACAATATGGCTATGAGATTTTTACAGTCGTAGCCTCTCAAACAGATATGCCGGCGCAACTTACCGGGCGCCTGAAGAACCTCCCTTTGCTGGCTGGGGCGGGCGCTGAAAGAGACTATCATGTTATCTGTGCACATCGCGTGCGCCGATACAAACAAGCAATGGAGCCGGATGCTAAACTTTATTATCATCATTTTTACGATGAATTTACTGCCTATAAAGCAGATACAGAGGAAACCTTTCTGGAAACATTTCCCTTTCATCCACTTGCCTATGAGACTGTGCGTAGATTTACCAGCAGCGTACAAGATATGCCGGCTGTTCGTCTGGGGCTGAATATCTTTTACGACGTGATGAAATCGCAAGACGCATTAAAATTGAACACACCGCTCACTCTCGACAAAGTTCATAAATACAGTATTAATTATCAAAATGCCTTGGCCAGCCATAGGTTTTCCGATTCGCAAGCCCGCTTCCTAGAGGCCAAAAACCAATTGGCCAGAATATTTGAGGATGATGACGATCGTGAAGTCGCCGAGGCAATTTTATCTATTCTGTATTTGCAATATGCAATTTCCGGCGATCAGACCATCGCCATGACTGCGACCGATCTTGTCGAAGCCACTCTTACCCCCACTGGTCCAGCTATTTCCGGTGAACAGCGGATGATTGTTCTACTGGATGAAATGGCGGGCAAGATTCCCCAACTGGAATACGATGCACGCCAACCCGGCAAAGGCGCGCGCTTTTATCCGCATCAGGCGGGCCTTACATCACAGCAGATTTTAGATCAGTTTAAAGAGGAAATTGCCAAAAGAGAGTTGGAGATCAACGATTGTTGGATAAAGCTTCTTTTTGCTCCGCCGACCGAGACCAAAGGTCAGAAGACATTGTTTTCGGGATATGCCTTGGATAAGGCATGGAAAGACAGCGTTGTTCTCAATCAAGTTACTTATGAAGGTGAAATATTGGTCACACCCTATTGGAAAGCTGATCTGGGGCAGCCGTTACAAGATACGTACACCCATTTTCGCCTGGTCTATCTTTTGAACCCAAGTTCACAGGCAGCATCACAGATTCAGGACCCACGAATCGTTGTCATTGAAGCCACGCCAATAAGCAACACCTTAAAAGACTTCTGTTGCACCTACCTGGCGGCCAAGACAATGTTTAATGAATATGATCCGAAAAACCAAAAAGGTCCGGAAGCAACGGCACATCGCAGCTATGCGGAATCGAAATGCGATGACGCATTGGCTTCAATAATACGCTATCTGATTGAACCTTTCCAAAAAGGGAAATGCCTTACCCGTGACGATTTAGGCATTGATCTTTTTGCCGCTATGAGCAAGACAACTCCTGATCAGCGCCACACGGCCATCTTACGGCCAACAATTGAAAATGCCTATTCCCAATTTAATAAGCTATTTGATGTGTTTAAAATTGATAAACCCATCGTTCCTGCCGATGCAAAAAATTTATTTTTAGGATTAATTCAAGGTGACAGCACTAAAGCCGTGCGCAGCACACTGGAACAGAAAGCCATCGGTCTTAAGTTAGTGGAATCGGGTGATCCCAGGCGGTTAAATCCCCAGCATAGTGACCTTTTCAAGATATTCGACGACCGCCTAACCAAGTCACCTGCGGTATTGATCTGGCCATTAATCAAGGAATTGGCAGGCTGTCCTTATGGCATCCCGCCCTATCTTCTGACGGCGATGTTGCTGATCTATGTCCGTCATCGCGGTGTACCGACGCCGGTAGAAATCGAATTGAAACCCGACCATAAGCTCACTAACCAGAGCGGGAAACATTTGGCCAAAAATCTTATTACCCGGACAAATGTTGTTGAACTGACCTGGCAATCCAACATGGAAAATTACTTCAACACCATGGCCACGGTATCGGGACCTAGTTGGAACAACATTCAGCCTTTTGCAAAATTACTCTGGCCGGATGCAAAACCAGCGACCTATCCGCAGGAGATTGATGATCAGATAAACGGTTTTCTGGCTTATCTGAAAAGCCAGGCGCCGTCGATGACACTTGCCAAAGAAAATCTGCAAACCCTGACGAACGGCCTAGGCGATTCCATATCCACTGAAGACCATCAAACTTGTACACAAATGATTGATTTATATGCTGCGGAAGATTTAGAAGCTTTTGAAATTCAGAGAAAGACAATCGCTACGGATGTCATTCCCTTTAAAACGGTCATAGACCGGATGACCGCCCTTAGGCAGTTATCGGAGAAATCCACCCAAATTCTGCAGATGTTTAATGTGTTGCAGCAATGTGATACAGGTGAAAATGATGAATTATCAGCTCAAAAGCGCCTGCTTACTGTCCGTTACAAACTGTCATCTATGATCGAAAGCCCTTCGCTCGTGCCGTCTCTTTTGAACGACACAGAAAAGTTTTTCCAGAAACTGCAAAATATTCAGGAAGTCCATGCTAAGAGAATGCATGAAATTCTCCAGACAATCAAAGAAACGCTGTTGCAGGACGGTATTTTACTCAAAGGATTGGGCCTGCTCAACGAACTGACAACGTTAGGGCCATCGCAGGGGCATGACTTAGTTGATAGCCTGGATAAATTATCCACTCAGGTGGAAAAAGAACTGACGGGTGCTTCGACACTACACCGTGCCCTGTCCTACAAACCACCAGAGGAGGAATCCAAAGATATACAAAAAATAATCCGTCAGACCATTGAAAACCGGGCCGGAATCCTGCGCAGCCAGTTAGAAAAGGTCATCCAGGGCAAAGAACAGGATCAGATCAAAAGCCTCATTGAGCTTATACATATTAACAAGCTTCAGGAATTTGTTGCCTCACTCACGCCGGCGATTATTGAAACGATAAAAAAGATTTTGGAAGAGGCACGGACACAGGTCGAACGCACCAGGGCACTGCAAATCATTACGGATAAATTCCCCACAGTTGGCGAAGAGGATATTGATCAGTTTTTATCATCTCTGCGTCAACTTCTTCAGAAAGAATTTAAAGATAAAGCAAAAGACGGCAAAAAGATTCTTCTCAGTTTGAAATAGAGAAACGATGAAGCAAGCAAATGACCTAAAAAAATTTGTAAAAGAAAATGCGCGACCCTATGACGCCGATACGGATACATATGAAAAGCTCCCGTATGATAAACCCGTGGAGGCGGGGAAAAATACGCCAATCTACAATGCTCATTCCTATCACACCAAGGTACCCTATCAAGGCATTATCCCATTTATTGAGCATTATACGGAGCCGGACGATTTAATTCTGGATCCCTTCTGCGGTTCGGGAATGACGGGTGTTGCGTCGATTCTCTGTCCATCAGGCCCGCGAAAAGTGATCCTGAATGATTTATCTCCTGCCGCCGTCCATATTGCGCGAAACTATTGCACACCATGCGACGTGACGCAGTTGAAGAAGGAGTTTGATCGCATCAAGGCAGCAGTGAAGAAGGAATTTGACTGGCTTTACGGGACTGAACACGTGGATCCGGAAACGGGTGAAACGATACCTGCGACGATACAATACATGATTTGGAGCGATGTATATGCCTGCAAACCGAAGAAGCGAGACACCCATAAGCATCCCGTCAGCCCGGATGGTTGCGGCGGCGAGATCGTTCTCTGGAATGTGGCGGTGGATCATGAATCCGGACAAGTCAAGGAAAGTTTTGTCTGTCCGCACTGTGGCGAGACATGGCGAAAGACGGAGTTGACGCTCCTCCGTGCCATTCCTGTCAGGACTAACTATTCCTATACTGTGCCTACAAAAGGGAAAAAGACGTCAAAGAAGCAAAAAGAGAAACGTTCAGAGCGGCAAGTCAGTGACTATGAGCTAAAACGTTTAAAGGAAATTACAGAAAAGGAAGTACCCTACTGGTATCCAACAACACCGTTCGATAGCAATCGCGAAATGTGGCGCGGTGTCCATCGTGATCATGAAATTGCCCGTGCCTGTGATTTTTACACAAAACGGAATCTATGGTCATTAGCAAGGTTATGGTATGAATTTTCTCTGTCAAAAGATGAAAATATATCATCCCATTTATTATTTATTCTTACTTCGTGCTTTGGGCATTTAGAAAAACTCACTCGGTATAAATTCAAACGGGGCGGTAATAGTGCACTCAACGGTACGTTATACGTAGGTTCGTTCACAGTTGAGGATATGCCTCTGAGACTGCTTGAAAGTAAGTTTGCTCAAGTAATTAAAGGGTTTTCTGTGCTTTTCACAAGAAATAAAAAGAATAAGATTATTTCTACAACTGGAAGCGCAACTAGCTTGAGTATGTCTGACAATACTGTTGATTATATTTTCACCGATCCCCCATTCGGTTCCAACATATTTTACAGCGACTGTTCATTTCTCTGGGAGTCCTGGCTGGGTGAATTAACCGATGCTTCCAAGGAAGCGGTCTGGAACAAAAGCCGCAAGCCCGAGGAAGGGGGCAAGACCCTTGAGGGATACAAGTCTCTGATGGAGGAGGCCTTCCGAGAGATGTACCGTGTTCTCAAGCCCAACCGCTGGGCAACGGTCGTTTTTTCAAATTCAGACGACCGCGTATGGGAATCCATCCAGGATGCGGCCTATCAAGCTGGATTCGTAATTTACGGCGGCAAGGAATTCGACAAGGTACAAAGGAGTTTCAAGGGCGTCCGGGGGGAAAAAGGTCAGGAGAAGGTTATCTCCAAAGATGTCCTGCTGAACCTGCACAAACCGAACACGCCAATGGTCCGCAGTAGGGAACTGACTCGGATCGCCGATGTGGAGGGATTCATCCTTCAGCAGATCAAAGAATATTTACAGTATCTCCCAACTGATGCGCCAACGAGCGATCGGACGATTGAAGCCATCACACGGGCTGTGCAGCGCCGAGTCCTTGAACAAGGCTGCTCCATGCAAGGATTCAGTGCGGGTTTCATCGCCGATGTTCTTCACAAGGCACGCCGGAAGTTCTCACTGACAGATATCGACGGCATCTGGTATCCGGCGAACGGTTATCTCAATAGTCTCGTCGTTCGGAATGAAACGTCGGCAATTCTTTGGCTGACAGGACTTTTGAGTAAGAAAGCCTTGCGGTTGGATGAAATTGATCCGTTATGGAAGCAGGAGCGCCTGAAGGGTAATTATAAAGGGCTTCGCGGACTGCAGGAGCTTCTAGAGGATTTTTTTGTCAAAAATCTGGATGGATCGTATCGCGTCCCCGACGATCACGAACGGCATGCCCTCAAAGGCCAGGATGAAGAGCGTGTCTTGCGGGAATGCGAGCGTTACGTGGAAGGTAAACTTGAGCGAGTGCCGACGGTTGAAGAATTGTTTAACTGGATTAAAATCCTTGCCGAAAAGAAACATTGGCAGCGCATACTGGATATGGAACCACATTTAGGGCGTCATGGGGGATGGAAGCAACTGCCTGATGGCAAAGAAACGCAGGATCGGATTCGACTGGCGCGCGCCATGGGGCGCCAAAGAGAAGAAACTAAATCTTCAGGACCCGGGCCACAACAAACTCTTTTTTAAAAGACTATGAAGAAAAAACAATCATTTTTGGATGTAATGGATCAGCAACTGAGCACTTTGCCGGATGCCACGAGACTTGCTATCGTCCTTGATCCTCGGCGAATGATTGAGACAGTTTGCCCGCATCAGGATCGGGAAGGTCGGGAATGGCAGACTTTTTATTATGATGGTAACGACTACGATTTACGATCATCCCTTCCGGAACTTCAAAAGGATGATCGACGATTACTGATCATAGCTCAGGCGACAAAAAGCACCTCATCGGCATGGACATTAGACCTTTCGTATATTCCCGATCTGGTAGAAGAATCCACTGTAATCATAGATTGCAGTCCTGTGGGCGCCCTTTCCGGAATGATCAGTGAAACACTTCCTGACAGCCTGTTTGACGAACCACTCTTGTCCCTATGGTCGCATCAAATCGATGATTTTATCCAGAATTATAAAAAGTTTCGAAAAATCTCTGGCGATGGCAAGGCGATGAATCGTTTTGACGCCATGGTTATCGCCCTGGCCACAAGCAATTCTGACATCGGTGTCGATGTTCTCACTAATCTGCCGATGGATTCAAGCGATAGAATCATTTCCTATCTTCATCTGGCTGTAGAAAAAGAAATGACAGACATTGAAGTGTCGGTTCTCAAAGAAATCATACGGGGCGGCACATCTGATAAAAACATTCAGATGTGGACGGCTCTTGAAAAAAACGATTTGCTAAAATTTGTCTATTTCGGTCTGGCCGCCGACCGTTACGCTGTTCCGAAAGGCACGGAGACGCTCAGAAATATGGGGATATTGCCATTCAATCCTGATGCATTAGGCGAATCAGTTGACATTGTCTGGAAGCGAATGCGACATGACAGACAATTCCTGCAGGCATTGACATCCGCCGTTGAAAGCGATGTGACATTGATCAGAGATGTCGAAAAACTGGTACAGGCCTTTTCATTTGGTTCTTTCGAAGACAGTCTCCAGTCATTTGCTTCAGAATTGGCGCCTGCCGTGGCAATATGTGCGGGGAAACGATTGATTGAATGGTTGATGCCGGTCAACGAGGGCCTTGTTGCCGCGGCTAATTGGCGGGGTAGAGAATCCCTGTCACGTGATGTATATCCCAAATCAGCATTAGCGCAGAAGGCACGGCGTTACAGAGCATTGGTCTACAGAATTTGCTGGCTGGAAGATACCCTCCGTCATATCCCGAAACCCTCAGATAGTTTGTCTTTGCTGATGAAGTCATATCACGAAGCACGCATTCACCTTCTGGAAATAACAGAAGCGGAGCTTCGAGACATTCTTCGTCTCCTTAAAGAGAAAGCAGTCAATGACATTTTGAATCCCTATCTGACTCATCTACGGGAACGAATTCAGCAAGTCCTGGATACTTATGATAATGCGCTGGCGGGGATGATTCGAAATGATTTTTCCGCCTATCAAAATTTCTCCGGTTTGAATACGCAGATTCTCCGCAACCTGATCCAGGCAGGCCAGCCACGTAAAGAGAAGGTCTGGATTATTATTCTCGACGGCATGCGCTTGGATACATGGGATACAGTAATATGGCCTCGTCTGCGGGAATATTTCGAACTGGATGGAAAAGAACAACTTTATTTAACTACGTTGCCTTCTTTCACCGATATTGCGCGATTATCATTTATCGCTGGAAAGCTTCCTCCCTACTGGAAGGACTACCATCAGAACTTTACATCTGATCACAATATCCTCCTGTCACGGCATTTGGGCCTTGGCAAAGATGAATCAAAGAAAAAACTTAAGGTCGTGGCCAGAGTAGAGGAAAAAATGGAACAGGCTGAAATCGATTTTGAGACAGCACAGTACCACTGTCTCATTTTCAATATCAGTGATGACTGGATTCATACCGAACAAGGGAGTCTGGTACAGGTTAACGGGATCGTCCAGGATAAATTTGAAAAAATGGTGCTTCCTGAACTAATCGACAAAGTGAATACAGGTGATGTGGTTGTTGTGACAAGCGATCACGGTTTCATCGAGCTGAAAAAGGAACGTTCCATACAGATCAAAAATCCCCAACTAGTTGGCGGTATAACCGATAATATTAAATACAGGTATCTGACTAACGGCATGCATGACCAGGGCGTTCCCATAACCTACGACAAAATGCATAGTTGGTGTCTGGCTGTTGGAACAACCTGGTTCGAGCGTCCCAAACCAACAGGGAAAACGGCCCGCTATTCGCATGGCGGCATCTCTCTGGCCGAGATGGTTGTTCCCGCCGTCAGGATCAAAAAGCGGACAACAATGGAGACGGGATTATTAATGGAAATTATGCCGCCTTCATCTTGTACGGCCGGTGAGATTATTAAACTGCAAGTCAGGCTGGAAAATGTGGGTTCCATGAAAATGACGGTTGCTCTTTCCTGTATCTTGTCTGGTCGATTGGTGGCACAGGAATCTGTTGACCTTTCCGCAGGCGCACCATACACATGGCCGGTTCAATTGAAGGCGGATCCGAAGGCCAATCAAGCAACGTTTTCCGCCCAATATTCAATACCCGGAAAAGGAAAAAAGATCGAAAAAAGACATGTGACTATTCCCATAAAAGAAGTGGGAACAAAAGTTGAAATTGACACAACCGCCCTTGATGTCTTTGATGATATTTAAGGCAATGCTGAGGAAATGCAATGACCGATAAAGAAGCCAACAACTATAAGTTCACACCTCTTGATCATAAGGTGTTGGGGGTAATGTCCGACCGTATCATTTTAAAAAGTCTGACGAGATGGAATGATGCCTATAAAGAATTGCCCCGTTTTGTTATGGAATACCTCGTGGCCCGTTTTGTAAATCCCGATGAACCTATAGCCGGCCAGGCAAAAATCGATCGAATCCTTACGGAAAATTGGGTGGACAGCGCCGAAAAAGAACTGATTAAAAGTCGAATCAAGGAAAAAGGAATATACAATCTTCTTGGTAGCGTCCAAGTCAGACTTGATGCATCCAAGGATCATTATTGGGTTGCCGTGCCTGCTATCGGTGAAAACACTGTTCGGATCACCAGAAATATCCTCGTCGAACACGGTGATAGCCTTCTTTCCGGCGGTGCATGGGGAACATGCACTCTCGAATATGACAGTAATTATAAAATTGGAAGTCGCATTTATCCATTTGTAATGACAGATTTCAAACCATTTCAAATCACCCGGGTCAGCCTTGATGATTACTGCGAAAAAAGGAGGCTGTTTACCACTGAAGAATGGATCGACCTTCTCATGAACACGATCGGCTTCGATCCATCTTTCTATACGCTGCGGCAGAAATTGCTTTATCTGCTTCGCCTGGTGCCTTTCGTAGAGAAAAATTACAACATGATCGAACTTGGTCCGAGGGAGACGGGGAAGACCTATACTTACCGAAATACATCATCCCGTTCCTTTGTCATCTCAGGCGGTTCCACGACCCCGGCAACCCTATTCTACCACAAGGGCTTGAGGCGCCTTGGCATCATCGGACAGAGAGACGTGGTCTATTTCGATGAGATCGGGAGAACGCGCTTTGCCGATGCGGATGCCACGGTTAACATCTTGAAAGATTACATGCAAACAGGATTGTTCAGCAGGGGAGATCAGGAGTTCAACGCAACAGCCAGCATCGTCCTAGCGGGCAACATTGAAGTCGTCACAGATAACGGCAATTCGAAACCGTCGGATCGATACGAACATTGGCTTGCGGTTCTTCCTGCGGAGGTCAATTCCGATACGGCCTTTATAGATCGGCTTAACGCTTATGTTCCCGGTTGGGAATTCCAGAAGATCAGGAAGGAAAGATATGCCAAGGGCTATGGCTTGATGACCGACTACTTCGCCGAAATACTCAAGCGACTCCGTGAAAGGGCGATACAGACGATGGTTGCGGCCCGTGTTGATTTCGAGGGAGAAACGAGCCGTAACCAGGATTCCGTTCAGAAGACAACTGCTGGACTCATCAAGCTGATCTTTCCCCACCGGGATGTGGATACCATCGAATTGGAGGAGATGAAGATGTGCCTGAGTCTGGCCATCGAGGCGCGCCAAATCGTTTATGACCAGATGGCCGTCATCAGTCCCGGCGAATACAAGTCACGGTCTATTAATGTAAAAATGAAATAGAAAAAATCTAATGCCATGATGCGGGTAACAAAGAAAAAAGTAAGACAGTTAAAGAATGAGGGTAATTATACCGCTGAACTAAGACAGAGGCGCGAAGTCAATAGGTTTCTAAAAGGGGTTTATTTAAAAGACGTTGATGCTTTTCAAGTTTATCAATGGATTGAACGCTGTCATTTTCATCAATGGTGGCATCTTGCTATTTCTTTATACAACCATCTTGTGCCAAACTCGATAGGCGCTGACTATCAGAAAAGAATCGATTATCTTGTTAAAGAATGCAAACGTAATTTGAACAATAATTCATAAACACTTATGGGTATCAAGGGCCTGATGTAGAAATGAATGAGTCAAAGCAGAGACGACAGATTCAAAAATTTCTAAAAGGAAACTTCAAGATAGATGTGGACGCTTTTTGTATTTATCAGTGGGTTGAGCGCTGCCATGTTCAGAAATGGTGGGGAATGGGTGTTGCCTTGGCGGCACACGTACCTCCGGATACCCTCGATAGTAATTATCAGAAAAGACTTGCATTCATCCTTAATGAATGCAGAAATAATTTTGAAGCTGAACAAAAAAATGAAGTTCAATCATCGAAGCTTGTTAACACTCAATATAATAACATTAATTACGAATTTCCAACGAATCGAAAAGAAACAAGTCCGATTCATTACATAAATTATTTAGTTTATGAAGAGAATGTTCAATACTTCGATGAAGTGGCCAGAAAGCTTTCCGCAAAATTTCATGATGGCAACTTAAAAAAGAGCAAACAGCTTTTATATCATCATTCCAGGCATAGGGGCATTAAGTTAAAATAGTGTATGAACGATCAACAAGAGAAACAGCAAATTAAAAGATTTCTTATGGGTAAGTATAATAAACCGATAGACGCCTTTCACGTTTATCAATGGATAGAACGCTGCCATTTTCAGAAATGGTGGGATTTGGCAATAAATCTAGCATCACATATCACGCCAAACTCTCTTGACAGTGATTATCAGAAAAGGCTTGATTTTATTTGTAAAGATTGTCGAACAAAACGAAATGAATGTAGCAGGATAGCAGACAATAATGCAACGATGAGTCATTCGGATGATCGTACTCGTCAATCCGTACGAAAAATTATTCGTGACACATCACCTACCTCTGGTATCAATCCATCTATGATACTCAATTTCGATAATGACGCCAAACAAACATTGCGCGAGATTTATTCGGTTCTCTATTATTTGCAAAAAAGGTACGATTTTGTTGATGCTGTCCAACGCACAAAAGACAATTTTAACATTAAGTACCAGACAGTAGATGATAAGTGCGCTAGACGTTTTGCCGGAACCATTGATACTTTTCAAAAATGGCACAGTAATGGCGAGATGTTGCAAAAATTGCGAAATCATTTTCACCTTAGTCATCATGATTACATGATTTTTGAAGACTTGCTCACAAAAAAATGAGTCGATAACCCATGAACAATGAAATACAACGAAAAAAAATCAATCGGTTCTTAAAGGGAAAAAATCACGAGGCAATAGACGCCTTTTGTATTTACCAATGGATTGATCGCTGTCATTTCGAAGGTTGGTGGGATGATGCCGTTGCCCTTGGATCATTTATACCACCTAATTCATTGAGTCTGGATTATCAAAAAAGAATTGAGTTTCTTCTCGGGCAGTGCCGAAATCAAATTAGTCAGAGAAAAGATCAATTTGTAGAAATCAGAAATTCCAATGACAAGCCTGCATTACCCATTCCAAAAGCATTTATCGACGTAATAGAAGAACTGGGACTAAAATTGGAAGGTCGCGGGCGGAGTCGAATGAAATTGAAATATTTTAACAAAAGGCTCCTGTTTCTGGAAAAAATTACATTTGAGACATGCACTTTTTATTTCACTGATCGAAGTTGTGAATCGTTGCTAACGTGGTTTGAAAAACACGGATTTGAATATCTTACCACTAACATGACGCGTGGATCGAAAAATATCGATGAACGTCATCCCAGGGTAAAACTATCCTGGGATGACGCCACGGCTCTTATACCGATCATCTTCACACAGGAATACCTTGACAAAATCAAAAAAGCGGCGACTGAAAAAGTTCATGAATCATCGCCGCCATCGAAATGGAATCAGTTCGGTCATCGCATCGGAAGTCAAGCCGCCAAAATTGATGATCTGCTTTTGGTAGGTGCTTCAATTGCTGATATAGCATCCATTATTGGCAGCACCGTGCAAAGAGTTAAAGGCCATCTAATACATTTAGGACGGGATAAGGGGATTACCTTAACATTCATAAGGGAGAGTGGTATCTATAGAATATTACCTGAAAACATTCCAGAAGTAATCAAAAAATCAAGCCGTAACAAAGACACCAAAGAAATACAGCTAAATTTCTGGTGCGCTTTTAAAGAGTTTGTTTCGGAGAATCAGTCAATACTTAAAATTAGAAAGGTCTATCCTAGACATTGGTTAAACATTTCTTTTGGCTATTCCTACTGCCATATCTGCATGACCATAAATATTAAAAGCACTCTTATGACTTGTGAACTGTATATAAATAATTCAAAAGATCTCTTCCAAAAGCTTATAAAAAAACGTGACATCATTGAACGTGAGGTAGGCGAAACGCTCCAGTGGAATGAACTTCCAAAAAGGAAGGCCAGTCGCATAAAATTGATTCATACTGCGGATTTGTCTAATCAAGATAATTGGAAGGAATATTTTACATGGCTAAAGGAAAAATCAGAGAAGTTCCAGAATGTCTTCTCGAGATATGTATAATTAATGAAGGATATTTTCTTTGATTTGAACACCAAGGCAGTAGGATGTATTTATGTGGAACAATGTCGCAGTAAATTTAGAAGCAGCAGGCTGTGTAAAATATTATATGCAAGGTGATCAAAAGTGCATCCGAATTTAGTCGTTGGTGAAGTTCCCAGCAGTTGCCCATCAATATAGACTTTGGCGTTATCAGGGACAGTCTTGATGAGCGTAGCGCTGGCGCTGGAGTTAAGCAGCTGCGCGTAGCGCAGGCCGCTTGAACGACTTGTTAGAGATTTTTTGGCCACAAAACTTCACCGAAAACTGACTCTGGATAAAGCCCTACCACTGCTTTGCGAGAAAGGTGCTTTGCTGTTGCTGTTTTTGGTTCAGAAAGATATTGCATCAAGCCAGATCTTGGAGATTTTGACGAAAAAGCTACTTCACTGCGCATTAAAACATCAATGCGACGCCCGCTGAAGCCGACATCCTTTGGAAATTTACCAAACTTCGATGGCCCAAAATCAACAGTACCTCGCCTACGGTATGGCAATTGCTTTGAAAAGCGCGGATAGAAGAACCAAACATCAAAGTCTTTAACGCCATTCCTGCCATCAATGTAGTGCAATGCAGCACCCTGACATAAAGCAATCAATAACTCTTTGCCTACATATTCCCGATATTCAGGCTTTCTGCTAAAGAAGTCGTCAATATCGGTCTTGGCAAGCGAGAGTAATTTTCGTAAATCAGATTTCTCTATTTTTTCCGATGATCTGCTCATGAAAAATCTCTAACACTGTTTATATGGATAGGTGCTAATATTACAAACACTCACAGTACTGTCGGCATAATACCCTTCAAAATATTCATATAGTATTTACGTAATAGCTCAATATTTAAACATTTTCAATGAATATTCCCTGCTTTAGCGGGATATTATACGGATCTTTATAAAATGCCAAATATAAAAGCAGAAAATCGTTGATGGGTGTCTTATATTAAGATATTAAAGTCGAAATAGTCACTTTCAACTTAGGGGTTTGTACAGCAAATTTGCGGTGTTTGCTATATTAACATAGATCTATATAAACAATGTTAGACGGCAAGTGGAATGGCGTGCCAGTTTCGACCATAGCTCAGGCTGAGAGGGTCTTCGCAGGATGAACATTCGCAGTCAGATTGACACCACTTTTGACTTTCGGTCTGATACCCCGCCAGGGAAAGACCCAGACGCATACAGTCCGACACTTCGTCGATACCACAAGTTACTTTGGAGCAAGTCGTTGCCGTCTGGTGTTGTTTTCAAATTGGTTGACACTACGCCTCAGGTATATCTGCATCACCAGTCAGAAATGGGGGAGTTTTGGTTGTCGAGTGATGCCGTGGTTCCCTCGTTCACACTGACATACAAAATTGCGCATATCATCGAACATGTTCCAAAGGAAGAGTTAGATTTGTTTAGATCTATCGGCTACACGATCGGCGGAATGATGATATTTCCGGTAAACCGCATTGGTGGCAAAATGACCATAAACTGCGCGCGCGGTTTCCACCCTCGAATAAAGGAACGCTTTGACCTTACAGTTGAGTGCATCAGGCGGCACTATCTCGGAGACAGTAGTCCACTGGGTGACGCACTGAAGCGCTACGCAGATTTTTTTGGGCTATTTCAAAATTTCCATGGGTATGTTGAGTTTTTCCTGTTGCAGGACATGGTCACGAATGATTTTTCCGCTGTGAAATTCTTTGCGCCTTTCGATGACTTCAAGACCGAACCGATTCCTTCGACTACGAGAGCCTACACTGCGTATAAGCAGCTGGCCGTGGAGTTCATCAAGGCGCGAAACCGCCGAATTTTTGAGTCTGGCTGAGCGTTGCAGTGGAACTGGAGCTGCCGCCTAACACCCCGGGTTGGAGCCGACGCGCTTCGCACTCGGTACTTGCACCGCGCCTGATCTGTTTTTAGTTGTGGTTATCATAGAGCGCGCCTTGCCCGGCCCGCGCGCTGCCCAAACCGGTGCTGTTACAACTTTTAAGTTGTAATTCACAATTTTAAAAATCTTTAAAGTCATTTAGTAGGTAGGTAAAGTCAATAACCGAGAATAGACTTGATTGGACACTGTATATCATGTCGAGTATGGGTCAGTCCATATCATGGCAGCTCCAATGCTCCTCCAGAAGTGCCTTTACTGTACTCGATCAGTACTGCCTTAAAGAACTCTTCCGGATTCTTTTTGGGATAAACCATTCTGCCATCAAAAGGCAATCCATGCTCTAAGTCAGACCTCAATCCCTCATACTCTGTCTCAATAATTATTTTCCCATTTCGCAAGATCACCTTCCCGTCTGTTTTAACTGCATCCCCATCCTCATAATTGCTTGTTATCATTATTACTCTGTCATTCATTATATCTCCCTTTCAGCTGTGTCATGTGACTTTGTATCTTCGACTTCAGATCAAACATCTTATACTGTCTCTTACCCTCCGCCGTGATTACATCCATTTTCCCGGATACGATACTTGCCCCTCTATAACGGCAGCAATGTCTTCTTCGATACCCTTCTTCACATCTGCGATCGCCTCTCATATTCAAACAATGGGCAAAGTCTCTCCATCCTTTATAAGCTTCACATTAGAAAATTCATCCAAAAATTCTTCTGAATGAAAGCTATGGATGGGAATAATAGTAGATGGCTTCATGGCTTCAACCATTTTTTTTAGATCCAATATTCCCGCGTGGCCTCCTGTGTGCAGTAGTTCAAAGTGGACCCCTTTCCCATGAAAATAGGTCCGCATCTCCTTCAAGGGCGTATCTCTCTCAAGGTAGCCGGGCCACATGGAATAAATCCAAGTCGCTCTTTCGAGATTGAGATATTTCTCTATATCCTCAAGAAAATTTGGACGAACCAACAGGACGGTCTTATCTTCAATTTCTCTCAGCCTCTGCCATCTAATCCCATTTTGGCGATGCTTTTCCAGAATATTTTTCAGCCCGATTTTTTCAAACCTATGGGAAGGGCGCTTTGGGTAACAGACTCTGATATTAGCCCATGACGGTTGAGGAAGGTTCGCATATTTACCGAGCCTTTCGAGGATTTCGGCAGTGTAAAAGTCTATGATGAAAAAACGTCGGGAACGGCTAGCCGCCTTAAAAATGGTAACCAAACGATCAATGTTCTGGCTAGAGGCGCTTACCATTACCATCCCAGATGTTTCTGTCATCTGTTGGACGAATCGTTCTTCAAGATCTGCTTCCGTGAGTGCGGATTCATCTGAGCGGGGTCCGATCATTGTTCCCTCCATGAGCAATATATCCACATGGGGCGGGTTCTTGATCAGGTAATAAAAAGCATTTGCCTTTCTCCCATGAGCCCGAAAATCCCCCGTGTAAAAGAGGTTTTTACCGCCCGCCGAAACAAGAAAAGCATATGAATCAAAGGCCGAATGGTCCATGAGGTAAGGTGTAATTAAGAATGGCCCTATGCTGAACGATTCCGTATTCTTGAATAAATGAGGGGAGATAGGCTGCATATTATGAAAGCTAATCCTTGAAGTAAGATCCATTAGATCTGCCGTAGCCTGCCCGCAAAATACGAGTATGTCTTGCGGTAGCATTCCCATCAGGCCATAGTGGTCCAGGTGTGCGTGGGAAAGAAGCACGCCTTCGATACTTTTTCCGCCCTGCCTTATTTCCTCAAATAAAGGCTGGGGCAAATAGTTTTTCGGATCATCATTGAAGTCCACATCGAGAGGAAGCCCGATGTCCAAAATTATTCTTGAATCCCCGTGGCTGAGTTCCACACAACTTCCGCCGACCTGGTGCGCCCCTCTATGAATGATTAACTGCATCTAATAACCCCGCTACTCTGAACTTCAAATCTTTTGCCCGATGATGTCGCCGAATGTGCCGACAGCTTTCATAAAGAAATCGATCCCTGCGCCGTATTCATCAAAGTGATTACTCTCTCTGCAATGCTCTAGGGGCATACCACTCGAATCATACACCTTACCGAGCTGGTCATTGTAGATCACCCCGCTGACAACCTCTGCCAATTGCTTCGCAATACGATAGTTCATTTCGTGAGAAACGCGGTTATGTCTTGACTCGAGGCCTATATCAGTCTTGGGGAAGAATGGCACAACGCGGGGAAGATCAACCGTCCAGAAGTCATCCCTTTCAGGGTCAGATTCAGGATAGACATCAAGGAAAATATCAACGGCAGAGGAACGATAACCACACTGATCTTTATAAAATCCATTTGCATTTAGAAAATCATGGACGGATTGCATCTGCGGTTCCGTCAGTTTTTTATCAACCAGTACGGATAAACTTAAAGACATTTATTCTCCCGATTGGCAACCAATCCAAAATCTATTGTTTCCTGTCTGACTCCACCAGCAACTTCCATTTACGCCTTGCCAATTCAGGAATAGCGTCTGATTCTGAAATGGAAATGATCTGTTGCTCTCTTACATTCTGTCTCTTACAAAGCATTTCTAATTTAGCCTGAAAATCATTTTCTTCCAAAGGAAGTGCCCATAAAGCAATATTTGTTTTGAACTCTGAGCTAAGATCATTTAAGACTTTTTTCACAACGCTGATCTTCTCTTTTTCATCGTATGTCAAACCATATTCCCGGTAGTAAGACTCGGGTGCCAGGATGATCAGATCTACTTCGCTGTAATATACAAAGTCTTTGTCATGTTCGATATCTTCTTCAAATATAATTCTGTATTCAGCTATATTTTTCAGGCTTTCGACTATGGCATAGAGGGGTGAGTTTGTGCTTGTCCATGGCTTCAGTTCGACAAAACAATACTTTTTTGATTGCTCTTCTTTAATCACGATATCAATGGATTCTTTTCCCCCTCCTATTGGGACCTGATTGAAAAAGCTAGAAACATTGTCCGGATTTGATGCTGTTATAAATCTTTCGAGAGCCTCTTCGGGACGGTAAGACTCCTTGTCAGCTGTTACAGTAAAACGGTTTTTCTTACTCAAAAATAACAGTTTATTTCCATTGGGAAGATTATCAGAGATAACTCGTCTTAGAATGTGTCGTAAGTCACTGGGCGAAAAAACCATATCACCGTCTTCAAGAAAAGCCAGCCATCCTTTTTTATGCGGTATTCGGCGATAGCCATCTTTTTCAACCCTCAAATTACCGATTACTTCTTTGAGAATATTTTTTTTCATAATACATCCCTTGAAATATTTTTTGATAAAAATAAATTATGACTAATTTTTCACAAGTCGTAAAAGATCCCGTGAACAGCTGGTTGGTATCGGTCTGCATGCGCCATAGTATCCCAAACGTTCACCATTATTGCTATGAAAATCACTGCCGCCCGTTGCAATGAGATTATACTGTCTGGCTATGTCACTAAAGAATTTGACATCCTCATTGTTATGTATGTTTGAATATACCTCGATACCGGCTAATCCCATGCTAATATATCTTTGAATGATTTGAATGTATTCATCATGACTTTCACGATTAAGAGATGCCGGATGGGCCAGCACCGCGACGCCGCCGGCGCATTTGATGAGTTCAAAAGCATCCTCTGGCCGGATTTTTTCTTTGCGCACATATCCCGGTTTTCCTTTGTTGAGGTATGTTATGATTGCAGTTTGAACATCCGGTGCATATCCCTTACTGACAAGAACACGGGCTACATGCGGTTTGCCCGGAGCAGCACCAGTTATTTCATTCTGCACGTCTGACTGTGTAATTTGTACTCTGGCCTGATTCAATTTATCAACGATGCGCATTATCCGCTCTTCACGGATATGTTTAAGTTCTTCAAGCTTTGTTCTGAGCGATTGATTTCTATATTGGATGCCATAGCCGAGAAGGTGGAAGTCGCCTTTTTCACAATCAACGGATAACTCCACGGCAGGAATGAAGCTTACATCTTCTTTCTTTGCAGACTCAAACGCTTCTTCTAGGCCATTTACCGTATCATGGTCGGCAATCGCGATGAGAGAAATTCCCTCGATGGCTGCTTGCCTGATGATATTGGACGGGGACACTAAACCATCAGAGGCCGTGGTATGGCAATGAAGATCTATCATTCTTTTTCTCTTTTCAAATCCCTCTGCCATTCATACATTGCTTCCCAGCATCTCATATACGCATCATGCCTTTTATAATCTCCGCGGCGAATGGTATTCTTGAAATTGTCATAATCCATTTGCATCACTATATCGGTCATGAAAGACGCAAATGTTTCCCTGGGTACGGCCATCCTGTATGCATAATCTGCCTTTGGCGAGTCAATGACTTCGCCGTCAAACTGATATTTTTCTTTAAGCAGCGTTTGCAATTTATCAATATCAACTTTGGACCGCGTCCTAACTAAAAGCTCGTCCTTGTTGCATGGCAGTTTATGCACGACTGAGTAAAAACCAAGCTGACAATAAAGCCACATTATTTTCGCCTCCAATTACGTTTATTCAATATTAATCAAATAGCTGAAATCACTATGGCGTTTTACGTAAGATTGTATAATTGCCCAACTATATCCACCATGCCCATTGTATCCAAACCACAATACTCTTCCAGCAGTTTTCTGACTTTAGGCTTATCTTTATTATCCTCTGTAAATGTAACCCTGAAATATTCTCTGCTAGCCGTTACGCCATCACCGATCTCCATGTCATCATAGGATTTGCCTGTAAGTGCAGGCAAAACTTTCTTGAGGGAGCAACTGCCATTCTGTTTGGGATCATAATAGGCAAAATCCCTGAACGGCTGAAGTAAATCGATAATTCTTTCTTCTATAGATTCCACCCAATCTTGATACTCTGACAGCACTTCAGCACATTTCTTGAGAATGTTTAGTTCAAAGCCAGCATTAAAGGCGATTACAGAACCTCTTGTGCCCATAACTTCTTTGAGTTTTGCCATAAATTCAGGTCGGGGATCATTCGTTCCATCTGCCAGAAAAGAATAATGTTCAGGTTTAACTCCTTTTTCTTTAACAACATGCACAGAGAACTGAAATGGTATCTGCTGATAAGGGCTGGAACCATCGAACATGGGGATAGCGGAACCCAATGTCTCAAAATCCATGTAATAAGCAGGATATTGAATTGTATCTAAAAACTCTTTTATCTTATTTCGATCAATATAGGGTTTTCCGGTTCTTTCACAATCAA
>Ga0209202_1000626_pt1 | contig 26529 bp, 15 predicted proteins | sample AD_UKC032_MetaG_FD_184416 | JGI IMG/M metagenome (GOLD analysis project Ga0209202, IMG submission 184416) | Active sludge microbial communities of municipal wastewater-treating anaerobic digesters from USA - AD_UKC032_MetaG (SPAdes) (version 2) | ecosystem: Engineered > Bioreactor > Anaerobic >... | reverse complement strand
GGTTGGTTTGCAGCGCGATGAACTGGTTGATCAGGTAGCCCTCGGAACCCATGATCTCGACGCCATCGTAGCCGGCCTGCTGGGCGAGGCGAGCGCAGCGGGCGTAATCCGCGATGGTTTTTTTGATACCCCAGCGCGTCAGCGCACGCGGCGTGAAGCGATTGATCGGCGCACGCAGCTTGGACGGTGCCACGCATAGCGGGTGGTAGCCGTAGCGGCCGGTGTGCAGGATCTGCAGCGCGATCTTGCCGCCCTCGCGGTGCACCGCCTCGGTCACCAGCCGGTGCTTCGCCACTTGCCAAGGGAAACTGAGCTGCGAGCCGGCGTGATAGACGCGCCCGGAGAAGTTCGGCGCGAAGCCGCCAGTGACGATCAGGCCGACCCCACCGCGTGCCCGCTCGCCGTAAAAGGCAGCCATGCGCGCGAAGCCATTCTTCTCTTCCTCGAGACCAGTGTGCATCGACCCCATCAGGGTTCGGTTGCGCAGCGTCGTGAAACCGAGGTCGAGCGGTTCAAGCAGGTGCGGGTAAGGCGCGGTGGATTGCGTGTTGTTCATGGGCTGTCTCCGAAATTCGATTAATTATTAAGCAAGCAAGCGCTTGGTTATTTTCAATCGACACTCCGGAAATTGCAAGCCCGGGAAACCCACCCACGACCGGAACACACTTGCCCTCAAGGCAACGGTTCCGGAAATGAAAAAGGGCACTTCAAAAGAAGTGCCCTGATTCGTATCTGATTGGCGCGCCCGAGACGATTCGAACGTCCGACCCTTGCCTTCGGAGGAAACTCATATTGTCAACATATAATACGTTTACAGTATGATGAAAATGGCTTTAAATGATGTAATTATCAGGGTTTAACGTATTTGTAATTATTGATTACAGAATTGACTAGAAATCTTAAAGCCATTCAGGAACGCCTAAATACTACCAGAATTGGACAAAGCATTGTTCCTGTCCCGCCCATAAGTACGGCTACTGCCCTTCCGACGACTTGGAGCCTGATGCTCGAATGGGCCAACGACAATGCCGTCGTTGATGAATTTTTCCAGGTCGTAAATTGCACCGGGCTCACCCAGTACCCGCACGCAATTGGACGGGTTTTCGTCGCGCTTGATTCAGCAGTTGCTCAGAAACAATTGCTGCTTTGGGGCTCCGAGAATCAATATGCGCAAACGCTACGCGTGTTGTCGCAGTTGCGAGAAAAGCAGGACCCTCGGCTAAGCGAATATCGACCACTCACGGATGTGGTACCGGCAACCGAGCACATCAAGGAAAACATCTCTTCCTACTATTTGCTGGGGCTGTTGCTCGCGCGGCTCCCGGCGATTGATCCTTGCCGCCAGGAATGGTTTGAACGCCTGCGCTTGTGGCTTTTCGTTCATTGTATTGAGCGCGCTACGCTTGGTAACACGCAAGACAGGCACTTGGAGTTCGTATGCTCAAAATTGCGGCTCGCGCACGACGGTACAGCCAGCTGGCTTGAACTCTTTGAAAAGTTGCGCACCGACTCCCCGGGATTCGAAAGCATGGGCATCCATCTTGCCGCCTCAGCGCAGCAACTGCTGTGCGCTCGCGCGACCGAGAGCGAGTTAACACCAAGTCAGCGGCGCCTGCTTGATTCACTGGTTTGCGTTTCGCGGCATGAACATGCACCCAAACACACGGGATATTGCTTTCCACTTCCTGTAGGCGAAATAAAACGTTCGCAAGAAGGTTTCTGGTGCGATGCCAAGGTCTCCTGTGCCGAAGGTAATGAAGCCTTTTCGAAAGAAACGCCTGCCGAAGAGCTGATTGCTGGTGACGGCGAATCCGGCGACATGCGGAAGATTCGCGTCGACGAAAAAGCGTCGTACGCGCACCAGCAGCTTCAGGCAAACAGCGTTCTTCTTGCGGCCGCCGAAGATCTACACTTTCTACCTTGGTCGTGGAACCGGCCGAATCCTATTGAACTCACGCAATTGCACGATTGGATCCGCGCAGGACTGGGTTCGAATGCTCCTGCACGCAAAGCAATAGCAGTCTATACACTGCTTGCCGTGCTTACTGGACGCACGCTCCGGCGCACGCTCGATATTGCCCTGGGTTCGACGCCGGGCGCAGAGTGGACCCTGGATCTGGATGGCATGCGATTGTTGAGACAACCGCCCAGACGAATTCCGGGCTGGCAGCCCAGCACCGACGCCGAGCAGGCCTGGGTCGCACCAATGGCTAATATCATCTGCATCGCGGTTCCTGAGTCCGCAGGCGCCTTTTTGCGCGACCTGCTCCACGCCTCAGCCGAGCAGAGGGTGCTCGGCGACCTCTGGAATGCCATCTGGGGCGCATCACCGGAATCGGCATTCTTGAATTTTGCGAAGCAGGATCTCCCGCGCCTGTCGCCGGCGATGCTGGCAAACGTTTTTCCTCAGTATCTCTATCTGAAAACCGGTGACAGCGTTTTCGCTCGCATGCTCTCATCGCATCCGCGCAGCGGACTGCCGGGATCGACTGCTTATGCTTCCTGGAAGGATATTTATGTAGACAGTGAAATCAACTTGTTCGTAGAGACACTTGGTTTTCCGAAAATAGAATCGATCTCGAATAGCGTTCCTCTCAACGCCTTGGGAAGCCAGCTCGATGTCATCGAAGGGTTGCTCAAGGGGGCGATCGCCGAACTCGAGGACAAAGTTGAGCTCACCCGCCAAGGCACTTCGCTGATTGCGTACCACAATGCTGTCACTGCAAAGGTGTTGTACAAACTCTATGCGGCGACAGGAGCAAGGCCACTGCGCGATCCGTTCTGCAATCCCCGAGACTTCGGTTTTGGCGATGGAACGCTCTTCCTGGATGACAAGCACTCGCACAAGGCACGCACCGGCCGACTCATCGAACTACCTCACGTTCTCGCAAGGGAAATCAAACGCGAATACCTGTCTCATCTTGATGACATGGCAAGAGCACTTGCCACGCAGGTGCCCAAATTGTCACGTGAAATTGCCAGCCTCGCCCAAGGTGAGGAATCCCGCGTGCTGCCGTTCTTCTTTCTTTTGGATATCCCATCCGGCCAAATTCAATGGCGCCACGCATCGGAAAAGAATCTGTCTCAACTTGAACTGTTCGATTGCCCATTGCCATTGAATTTGTTCCGCCACCGCTTGGCGACGCGCTTACGTTTTTGCAGTGTCGAACCTGAATTGATTGACGCATTGCTCGGCCACGCTGAAGCCGGGGCCGCAACGCATGGGAATCACTCATTCCGCATCTGGCAGGACGACATGTCCATGCTAAGAGTGCATCTCGACACTTGCTTTGAAGAACTTGGCTTTGCCCCCATACGGCCCTGGGCCTCTGCTTCCCAGCTGCCGGATTTCACTGAAAACCCTGCCGTCAGCCCGCTCGTCTTCGGCGCAAAGCTTCGCGCTCAACAACGGCGACAAAGGACTTGCGCCGCGATTTCGCAAGCGCAAGGTATCATCATCGCGCATCGCAAAGGGCGATCGCTGGACCAATTGAGCCCGGAGGAAATGGATGGTCTTGCACGTGCGCTGCTGACAAACGAGCACGGTTTACCTCACCCGCTCGGTGCTTTGCGCTTTTCGGCTCTTGTCCGGGAAGCGGATCGGCTGAACCGTAATGAAGGAAAGACGGTCCGCATCCGTCACCGCTACCGCCAGCTGGAGGAGGAGACCAGTGTATTCACTGCGGACGGGCCGGGTGCACTGGACTTATACAACAGACTGCGCCAGGAGGCGGCACGACTTGTCGCGCAATTGCCCCAGCTTAGACTTGGCGACATGGATAGCACGATCGTCGGGGCGGTACTGATGATGATCCAAAGCCGAATCGCCGACCGAAAGCTGATTCGCGACTTCCTGGCCGGAAATGACACCCGGCTGATTCGGGCGCGCCCTGGATTCTACCTGGAGCACGGGAAGAAGCTGAACATGAGCGATCCGGCCGCCGCAATCCACCGACACAGAATCACCAACGCGGCGGCGCGGCTCGTCAACAAGGCGCTCGACCGTGCCCAGATACGCCGCTTCGACTCACTTTCCATTCCAAAAACTCTCCTCGAACTTACCGGGCACCTCGTTGCAGACCACCGCCTAAGAGAAAATCCAAAGGTATCTCACCTCATCGCCACCCTGGCCGATGTGATTGACCAGGTCAACGTGAGGAGCCTGCCCGGTGCCATTGCCGGCTACCTCGCCGGCAGGGTCACATCGGCCTCACTTGAATGGAGGGACTGGGTGCGGGTCCGGTGGAATCAGAGAATTTCCGTTGACTCAAGTTTTGACCCACCTCCAGACCTCGACCCGGAAAACACCCTCCCGGGTAATGCCCCAGGCGCTGAGGACATCGAGCAGCTTCAGCGGGAGGCACGAGACCTCTTCAAGGCACTTAGAAAAGACTTGGAGCCGGAAGAGGTTACATCGAATTTGACCGCAAATGCGCGCCGGGATATTGCATCGGCCATGCGCAAGACGCTTGCGGAGAGGGACGGAAGTGCGCCACGCGCCTGCCTCTGGCTGGGGCACTGGGTCGCCAGCCTGTTGAGCCGAAAAACACGCAAGGATAGATTCCTGGCACTTGGTGCAATCAAGCGCTATTTCACGGCGCTCTCGCCAGCCTTCGAGAGTCTTGGCCACAGCTTCGACCCGGAGCTGGCGAATGAAGATGACATTACGGAGTTCTATTCGGAAGTCCTGGAAAGTAGAAAGCTGGAGAACATTGAATTCGTATTCGGGCGGCTGAGAGAGTTTCATCAGTGGCTTTCAAGTCTCATCGAGGTCGACGAACCGGTCTGGGCCGATCTTCCCTTCTTCGACGGCTCAGTGGCCGTCGACCCCGGCGTGATTACCGAATCCGATTACCTCAGTGCCTTCAACAGCCTTGCACGCTGCGCCGCGACGAATGAGACAGCGAGGTTCGCCGCGTTCCTGCTGCTCGGGGCTTATCGGTTCGGCATGCGCGGCAGCGAAGTGCTCGGCCTGCTGCGTTCTGACTGGATTTCCCTGGGGCTGTCCACCATGGTCGTCGTTCAGGACAATCGCTATCGAAAACTCAAGCGCCCGGCTTCAAGGCGGGTGATACCTCTGGTTAGCGAATTAACCCCAGCCGAGCACAAACTGATCAGTTGGATTCACGCAGCCGCCGAGGCGCGCGCCGGTGATGACATGTCTGCCATGCTGCTGCCGGCTGTCAACCGGCGGGTACAGCAGCAGATCCGCCGCGTGGCACTGAACGCATTGAAATCGGCCACGGGAAATCCCGCCAGTAATATCCATCGCCTACGGCACAGCGCCGCCAATCAGATTCTGTTGAGCCTGGCGGACATTGACTGCGACCTATGGAAAAGAACCACAAGGTTCGATAGCCGGAAAGTACAAGGCTTGCTGCTCGGCCAGGAGGGAAGCACGCGCCGCGTCGCCTGGGCCGCAGCGCGCTACCTGGGCCATGCAGGCCCCGACACGGCATTCAGGAGCTACTACCACTGCATCTCGGATCTGGCCGAAAAACTGATCGGGCTTCCCAGCGAGTCGCCCAAGCAGCTAGCACACGCAATCGATCTGGAAAGCTTCCCACACCAAACGCTGGCGCCCACCTCCCGACTGGCCACGTCTCAAGCGCCTAGCAATGCCGGCGCAAAGGATTCAATCAAGGCACTACGGCTCCTTGCTCGTGGCAAGAGCGCTGACGAGGTCGCCGCCTGGCTGGGCCGGACCACCGATCAGATCTTGCGACTCGAAGCTGCCGCCGCAACGGTCAATCTGCGTATGTACTGGCCAAGCAACAACGGGAACGACGATAGCCCACATCGCCTCGAATGGCTGAAAAGAATCCGGCATGACGGATGGGGCCGGTTGCTCAAAGGAGCCGGGGAAATCGATACGCGATTTCCGCGGGGCCTGCCAGAAGCAGTGTCACTCTCCACCGCAGAGAAGATGGTTGGCAAAACACGGCAGCTGCTGGCCTGGCGGCAGGAACATTTTTCAGCCTTGTCGGCGCTCGTGGATCACTGGGGGATTGCGCGGGAGCAGTTCGTTGTGCTGATGACGGGAGAGAATACGCGGCTGCAGACTCTGGCGACAGGTCTTGGTTTCCCGCCGGAAAATGCGAAAACGCACGGTGCTCGAGCGGCCGGACAACAGATCGATGCGGCATTCGACGATGATGAGCAGTTGTTCCGTGTCACTACCCGGTGTGCCCTTTGTCTTACAGAAAATGACAAAGCGGCGATCCGGAATCGCTTCGAATTGATTGCCGCGTTGTTTTCCATCTGCGAAATCGCAGGCCCCTTGTTGTCAGAGGACAGTTGAGCGCGTTATCTTCCAAGCAATGCGAAGCTGGATACAAGTCGAACCATATCGACCAGAACAGCGACTCACAGCTCGATCAGACCTCGAGACTTTTGGAGGTGACAGCATGATTCTTGTTAATTTGATTCGCCAGGAAACCGGGGTGCCACTGGAGGAGATCATGTTGCTTCGTCACTCAAACTCCGAGCTCGATACGGCACGGAAATTCGATGTCTCCATCGAAGAGTACACGGCAATACAGCCAATTGGCACCCGCTACGATTTCTTCCATCCCAGCCGGACACGTATCACGATCGTCGTGACCATCGTAAACGACCGGGTCTACGCGGTGTATCGGGTATCCGGCATTGACGCCGAAGGTGCGATATCCGAACTCGCGAGCGCAGCCTATCTTCGTTTTGAACGTTCACGCGAAAAAAGCGACAAGGCAGCACGAAGATTCGCCCTGGATGTGCATCCCAGCAGCGCCACGGGCCTTGCTATCCGTGGATGGGAGAATCGTGCGCGAACCCCTGTGCAACGCCTTGGTGATGGGTTCTTTGAAAAAATCGAAGTGGATTCGCCTCTCAGCACTGTGCTTCAAGCTGATATTGAACAAGCATTCCGACAGGCGGTTCATCAATCAACAAGGGACACATCTGCGGCACGACAGCGCCGACTTCTTGCTGCGAGTCCCGTTGCTGACAGGATATTGTCCATAGGCTACGTCTTCAACAGAAATCCGGACGTCGTGGCGGAAATATTGTCACTGGCGAACGGCGTATGCCAGGACTGTGGCCAACCGGCGCCATTCACTCGACGCGGCGATGGCAGCCCTTATCTGGAAGTGCATCATCGCAGGCCCCTTGCTGAAGGGGGCCAAGATACCATTGAGAACGCAATTGCGCTTTGTCCGAACTGCCATCGTAAAGCGCATTACGGTTGACCTCGAATCCCGGACGCAACCATCAAGCAGGAAGTTTTTGTGCGAGGCATCGAATGAGTAGAGACAAAGACCCTCAGCAGCGGCTGTGGCTTTCACTCGGTTACGGCGGAAAATCCGCAGCAAAATCGACATGGCGCTACTGGAAACTAGCGAATCCTTCTCAAAGCTGGATCATTGCAGCCCCGAACGATTTAGCGATATTCGAACAGAATGGGTGCCAAGTAATGTTTGATGGGAAAACCATCATCACTGCCAACTCGCAGTGGGCAGCGACCTGGAGAACGCTTGCGTACTTCTATGAGCATGTGATTCCAAACCTTACACCGCCTCCACTTTCGGACTCTGGTAAATGATTCGGGCAGGAACGGTTTCCGAAGCTGTTCCTGGCTCGGGGCAATGGATCTTCGTGGACATGGGCTTCTCGGAGAGGACAAGGAGCTGCGGTTTGTTGATTGGTGACGGGAATCCGGAGGAAACAACCTTCGCCACCTTGGTCGCGCGCCTGCGCTCGTTGCTCAAAAACAGCGACAAACCGATCAACCTTCTTATTGAAGCTCCACTTTCTGTTGCTTTCAATCAGGCTGGCAACCCAACCGGTCGCTCAATTGAAAAACGGGGAACGCAGACTCGTTACTGGTATGTCGGCCTGGGCTGCAGCGTCCTTGTATCGGCCACCTATTTGCTTCGCGCGATCGCCGACGACCATCATGGCAAAACAATCAGGTTATTCGAGGGATTCATTTCCTTCAAGGACAAGGGCATACAGTCCTCTCACATGCGTGATGTCTTTGAACTTCGCTCGGCAATTTTCAGCCCAGAAGCATCGTCTGGCAGGGTCATCACGCCTGATGCCCTTCGCAAGCAGGCTTCCGACAGATTGACATCTGCATTTCTTGTGTCCGGGATGGATTTCGGGATTCCGCCGGTCGTAATTGTCGGGTAGTCCTGAGCGCCGGCGAAAGCACGCCGTGTTCTGCAATCCAAGGTAAAAGTACACCGGGAAAAATCAGGCCTCGGCAGTCAATCATAGCCGTCTGACACAACCGCCTGGAGTTGCTATCGGCCGAGCAAAGCAACCTGAATCGTTGGCATTTCGCAAAAAAATCGCCTAAAAAAGTCCATTTATACATCCACAAGGGGTTTTTAGGGGTCTTAACACGCTTGCTCGATTTATTGAGCCACGCGAATCTGTCGGTCATCGTGACAGCCTGAATTTTGAGCAACGGGGTCAGCACGCCCCATGACAAAAGGAATTAAGATGACCCAAAACAACACTCAAACTACGCCACAAATTGACGCAGAAAATAACGAACTCCAAACACACCCAACAATCTGTCTTGAGCAATGCCGTCCAATTTTGGTCGAGGCGGGTCAAGATCCCAAATTTCTTTATGGCACTTTTCACGTAGCGGATTGGGGAAAACTATTCGAACTCTACGGCTACTTCAACAGATTGATTTGTGTGATCACCGGAAACAACGATTCGGAACCAAACGTAAAACCTCTCTTGCATTATTGTGACGACAAAAATTTTGCACGGCCCGGGCTCGGAATTTTTCTGAGCGCAGAATCGCAAAGCTCTATAGAGTCAATGCAAAGAATTGACAGCATTTTTTTGCATTTTTGTACGAGTGCCCTCTTCAATGGCGGCGACCCAGATAGGCAGCTGCAATTATTTGCAGAGACCTTCAGTGACGACTTGCTTAAAGCGTCCGCCGATGTCCTCCGCGAATTCCGCGAAAATTTCGGCGGCATGAATATCAAAGAACCGTGCGAACTGCGCACCCCAACGCTCAAACTCCTACTTTGCGGCAAAGTTCGCCCAGGTGACGACATGGTGTTGCCCGATCCGATTCGTAGGACAGAGTCAGGGCAAATCAATGGAATCGACGGAGATGCACGAACTTTTTTCCTCGGCATAAATGAGCGAAAGCGAATCAACGTGAAATATGATGAACAACGCTTTCAAGCGACGCTACGTCCACTGGTCCTGGATAAAACAACCCATCAATTCGAACTCGAAACTGAATGGATCACACATTCCAAAAGCATTGTGAACCTGATTAGTGTCGAACCATGACGGCAATAACGCATGTCCACAGATTGAAGCTCAGAGTATTGAAGCAGCACTGGGCTTCGATCCTGTTACTGAAATATTTGATTCCTATGGAATTGAAGATAAGGCAAACAGCGCTCTTCGGTTTTAAACAATTTCATTGACGGCGAAATGGCCAGACGCACTCGATCCGATTCATCCAATCGACTCGAAATCAAAATTTTCCCGTCAGCATCGAAACTGATGTATCCACGATCGAACAATTTATCCAGGTTTGGACTCAGCAATAGTCCGTTATAAGGATCAAGCCGCTCATTCCGATTGGACATCCTCCAAGGCTTGATATGAGAGGCAACTAGCAAGTCCAACCTGTCGAACTGGGTCACTGCACACTTTCGCCAAATAGCAATCAGGGCATTTCGGTAGCCCCCCTGCCCCAGTCGAGCCTCAATCTCCGTTTTGAAAGTCGTGTCAATTCCACCCAGGACGGCGCTAATATCATCAACGACATCTAGACCTTGATTTCCAGTGGAAACATAGGCCAGATATTTATTCAACGCAGACTTGATATCGGCTATCGCACTATCGGAACGGTATCGATCTCTGGCTCCTCGTGTTTCGCGGAGGCCACTGATTATCCGGCTAACATCTGCTTCAGTCAGCGCATCAAAATTCGGGCGATACAGTTCGTTAACATATCGAAGCCACGACAAATAGTTATTTTTCCCTCCTTCACTAGGCGGCCCGTTGGCCTCCATGAATCTAATGAAGTCGGCCTCATTGGATAATTGGGTCACACTCAGCCCCTCATGAATTTGTGAGTATCGAATTTCGCAGGGGAGATTCAAGCCAATGCCCCGTTGACAATTTAGTCATCGGTTCGTAACCATCCCATCTTTTAACTTAGCAGATCATAAATAACCGCGGCACCAAACACCGTGCTCTGGCCTGCCCGAACGGGCCTCGCTGACTGACCGAACCAACTTACCAAGTCACTGCATTTACAAGACAGCCACAAGACTTGCTGTGAGTCTCGAGTGATCCTGTAGTTTGCTGACCTGCTCTTTCGATGGTTGAGTCAGTCCAATGTGAAAGCGTTTGGTCGGGTGCATCGCTTGTTTGCGCACCTCGTTGACTTCCTGCAAGAATCTGAGAGCACTGATTTTTGAGCTCGGAAGACCGACTGCTCTTAGTAAGGGCTCAAAGTCGATCCAGCATGCCCTCCATATCGACTTATAGTCGATAAGATCCAAGTAAGCCTTCTCGGGATACACCTGCGCCTCACTGGATCTGCGCTCAGCGCACTTCTTGACGATCTTTTCCGGCACTCGCAATTGAAACCAACTGTTCCCTGAAACTCGAGATAGCGTAGTTTCGGTAACTTGAGAAACCCCAATTTCAATCTGACTAACTAGCGAGTAAATGTACATCCAATCATGAACCTCGACAGCAGTTCCAGATGCCACAGCACGCAGAAGGTTTCTCGCAAAGGTCTCGTTATCCCCGCCCGATATGCCCGGAAAGTGAACGCCAGTTGGACCAACATAAGAATCATGAAAGATCGAAGCACTTGCTGCAATCACGCGACCGCGCCATTCCGAGCGGCGGGATGATACGACAATGGGCAATTCCGGTCTTAGAACGTGGCCAACAAATTTATCAGAACGAAGGTCAATAAATTTCACTTGCGCTGAGGAAATGGCGAGGATTGGTTGAGCATTTCCGAAACACCCAATTCCATTCACCTGTTGGAGCAGCACCTCCTGCACCCCATGAAATAGCACGGGGTCACGAAAGCCAACAGGGAAAGTTTCAATGCTAAGGCGAGTGAGCATAGGATGATGGACTCTGGCATCAGCCATAGTCGAAATAGTAACTGCACGAATTGGCGTAGCTTCGATACCAAGATCTTGGTAGAAATCAGCACCCAATACGGAGTCATAGCTGGGCAACGCAAATGCCAATGCTCCTTCGGCAAGCCTCGATTCAACGATCGCTCGAATATCCGAATTTTGAAGAAGATAGGGATCTCTAATCCAATATCCATGTGCGTTGCGTATCGTCTCCAGCATTTCCTGGAAACTGGCTTCATCGCCATCATAGCTATTTATAAGAATCGGCTCGACCGCGAGCCCTTCTTTCACCGCGATTTGGATAAATCTATCAAACCCAGTTATTGGTTGTGGAGTAGACGAATGTTGAATTCGGAGTTCGAGAAGTTTTTTCATCTGGACACTTGTATTCATACTGTTGCCATGACAAAACGTATCTGAACATATACCGCTCTGTATTCGCTTGGCAACTCTTCAAATTTCTTGAAGTGCCCCCGCTATTAGTGCCAAGGGGGTTTTTGTAAAAGCCCTTGGGTTGCACCGTTAAAGACATTCTTCGGTGGCTGGCTGGACAAAAGTGGTTGCACTCGGCCGCAATCACCAAGAGCTCGATAGCGCCTTGGCACCCTTTGAATCACGTCGGCATGGCAAAGAACAACGCTGAAGTTTCCTTCCCTAAAGATTCGCTAACCGGGGCGAAGCATCATTTTTCGAATCCGTCGATCGGAACCCACAGAATTACAAAGAACGCGTATCTAAGGGGGGGCGGTCTCTTTGTTGCCGACAATCATTGACCTGAGGCCCGCCTGCATACTCGTTGGCTTGTCGCCACCCTTCGGAGAACCCGGAATACCAGACTCGCAGCAGACCCATCACAACCAGAATCATCAGGATGATGGTTGTGATCCGCGGATACGCCACGAACACGTGTTTCAATCGATCCTTCATGTCGGCCTTTCGCTCGCCACTCCCAAGAGATGCGATACATATTGATTGAACGCAGGCTCATAACATGCGCCTGCAGATCAAATGCATTAAGCTTGACGACACCAACCCCCTGGCAGGATCCCCATGGCACGCATCATCCCCGACGGCTGGCGAGAACTCTCCGTTACCGGCGCCGCACAGCGCGAGATCGAAACGCTCGCAGTCCTTGCCGATGGCCTGCCCGAGGACTATACGGTCTATCACGCCGTGCACTGGACTGCGATGGACGGGCGTTATGCCATCTATGGTGAAATCGACTTCGCCGTGGTCAATCGGGCAGGCGACCTGTTGCTCATCGAACAGAAGAGCGGCTTTCTCGAAGAAACGCCGGAGGGTCTTGTCAAACAGTACCCAGGACGCTCGAAAAGCGTGCCCGTACAGATGTCGCGAATGGTCAGCAACCTTCGGGGAAAACTCGCTGTTCGCGGCGACATTCCATCCGTTCACACCGACGCCCTCCTCTATTGTCCGGACTACACCGTCCGGAGTCCAGAGACGGCCGGACTCGTTCCCGAGCGCATCGTTGACGCCACGCGCCGCAATCAACTGTGCCAGACCATCGAGCGCCTGCTGCCAGCCCGGGAAGAAACGCCCGCCACTACGAAAATCCATGCCTTCCTGCGCGACCTGATCCAGCTCGATACCGATGTCAGTGCCCTGATGGGGCACGCCCGTGACATGGTGACCCGGGTTTCGGGTGGACTGGCCCATTGGGCACGACGACTGGACTTCGACCCGTTCCGCCTGCGCATCACCGGCACGGCCGGCTCGGGCAAGACGCAACTGGCGCTGGCCGAGTACCGCGCCACGCTGGCGGCCGGCAAACGCCCGCTCTATGTCTGCTTCAATCGCCCGCTGGCCGATCATTTCAGCCGTATCGCACCGAGTGGTGGACTGGTCTGCACCTATCACCAGCTCTGTGACCAGCGCGTGCGCCATGCCGGCGAGACACCGGACTTCACCCTGCCCGATGCCTTTGAACATCTCCAGAAACGCGCCGCCGAACTGCCGATTGGTGCCGCCTTCCTGTTCGATACCGTGATCGTCGACGAAGGCCAGGACATCTCGGAGAAGTGGCGCGACTTCATCTTCCGCCACGCCCGTGCCGATGCGCGCCTGTTGTGGCTGGAAGACCCGCTGCAGAACCTCTACATGCGCCCGCCGACGCCCCTGCACGGCTGGGTCACCCTGCACGCGAAGAGCAACTACCGCAGCCCACGGCCGATCGTCGACCTGCTGCGCCGCCTGCTGCCGGGCGACCTCGACATCGAGGCGGCCTCGCCGATCGCTGCCGACGAGATCGAGATCCTCGACTATGCCGACACCGCCGGCATGTTCGCCCGCGTCAAGGAAGCCATCCGGCTCTGCTACTCGGCCGGCTTCAAGAAGCACGACCTCGCCATCGTCAGCTACCACGGCCGTGAGCAGTCGCACCTGATGGCGCTCGACAAGCTCGGCCCGACCAGTCTGCGTCACTTCACCGGCGACTACGACCTTTTCGGACAGCCGGTCTATACCGAGGGTGACGTACTGGTCGAGTCGGTTTACCGCTTCAAGGGACAGGCCGCGCCGGCGGTGATCCTGACTGAGATCGATTTCGAAGTCCTGGACGACAAGGCGGTGCGCAAACTCTTTGTCGGCGCCACGCGCAGTTCGATGAAACTGATCCTGGTCATTCACCAGAATTCGGCCGCACGACTGCTCGAACGCATGGGTTGATCAGTCATACCTCGATCTACGAGATCGACCATTGGTACTCTACGCACATGACCGCGAACTGATCATGGATATCATGGAATATGAACATTGGCTTGCTGGTAGCGTCTGCCGCCCCCCGGAGTGAGTCGATGCTATCCAAGCTAATCGAACAAAGATGAAGCCGAACCAATGACGACTCTTCTTGTTGGTTTTGACTCGGCATGGAGCGTCACCAATTCTGGCGCTCTCGTTGCCGTCGTGAAGCATCCCAATGGTTGCTTATTCGAATTGGATTCACCAATACCCGCAAGTTTTCCCGAGGCCAGCGAAATCATTCTCGCCTGGCAGACGAAACATTCCGTTAAGAGGACGCTGATCCTTATCGATCAGCCAACAATCGTAACCAATAGCACCGGGCAGCGCCCAGTCGAAAACATTGTTTCTTCAGTCGTCAGCCGACGTTACGGTGGCATGCAGCCAGCCAATACGGGCAAGGATGACCTGTTTGGTCGAGCAGCACCAATCTGGGCGTTCATGACAAAGTTTGGCGGAGTAGGCGACCCGTTCCAGACCGACCGATCGACGCAAGTGTTCGAGACTTATCCAGTTCTGAGCATCATTGCCAACGCGTGGACATTGCCTGACCTAAAACGTGGCCAACGCCTACCCAAATACAACCCTGCGAACAGGCGAAAATTTTGTGACGATGACTGGACCTATCTTTGCGATTTCATCATAAGCGCTCTCCAAAGACATCACCTCGGCGGGCTGGCACGCTGGGTTACAGAGCGCCGAGAGCCCAGCAGTCGACGCCCAAGAAAAACCGACCAAGACGGACTCGATGCCTGTATCTGTCTTTTAACTGCGCTCGACCTTGCTGACGGACAACCTGGACTGATGGTGGGAGATATCCACTCCGGCTATATCATCGTTCCCGACAACGCAAACCTTCGGAAAGAACTGATCGAGCGTTGTAACAAGACGCAACGTGTATCTTCAGAGTGGATCAGAACTTTCCGCATCGGCACTGACATGGACGATCAATGATCGGCCTGATGCCAAGTCTGCGTTTCCTCTGCTGACACCGTATGCGGGAACTTCAACGATCAAAACGACCAAAGAGGCCCTGGAGCCGACTGAGCGCTTTCAGGAAGTAATCACCATTGGGATTCCTTCAGGCACAGGCAACACGCAATCATCTTAAATCTACAGCAAGGTTCGGTAATGGCGTTTTTCTGCTTCAGAAGCAGCAATGATCCTGTAATCCATACCACTCGCCACAGCGACCTGCCGCGCAAACTCCTTTTTGGCCTGGACTACCGGGTCATCCATCTGGTAATCGGCCTTCACCTCGACAATGACGTACTTGTCCAGACCATCCTCTTCAGTCAGAAACAGAAAATCTGGGTAGTAGCTGCGTACCGTATGCGATTCCGGATCAATGTACTGGATGTAAAAATCCGACTGGCCATGGGTCAGCATCCCCGTGAAATAGACCTTTTTGACCTTGCCCTCATACAGCAAATCCCAGAACAAGGTTTTCTCAGGGTTTGAATCAAAGCAGTAGGCATCGAGGTGAAAAGTCTTGTCCTTGTATGCCTGAATCGCTGGGTCGGATTTCCGGACGATCATGTTCTTCTTGGCCGTAACCTCATAGTAGCCTTGGTCAATTGGCGGCAGCTTAATCAGCTCGATCTCATGCTCTTCGGTTTTTTCCTTGGCGGTGAGGTCATACAAGGCTGCGAACAAGTTAGGAATAACCACGTCGTAAAGCAGTTCGTTAAATTCGTTCACACATATGAGAATTTCGTCGAGCCCCTCGGACGTGTTCGCCAGGACATCTTCGATCTCGAGTGGGCTACGGTTCAGATAGCGAGCTATCTCGGCCACCAAACTCAGGCTGCTGAATGTGATCTTTTGCCGATGATCGGTGATGTCGATGGTTTGTGACGGTGCTGAGCGGGTGGCATCAACAGTGTTCAGCCCTTCCTGTACCGTGTGGATGATGTGGTAGCCCTTAGTTTGCTCATGCCATTTTTCCTTCTCGGCACGGTAGAGCCCGACCGAGAAACCAGGCTTGATTAGTTTTTCGTGTAAGTCGTAGGATTTACGGATTCGTTTCAGTTTGATCTTTACGGGCGGTTCGGTGACGCGAATCCGGACGTTTTCCCGATCACTGGCCGTCTTTTGAAGCTCGTCGGCACTGATGCGGAAGTTCTGTTGCAGTTCCTCATTCAAGATTTGCAGATTGTCATCGGTCAGATAGACCTGACCGGTGTGCTGAATATCGCCCACTGCCCGGAGGCATCGCATAGTGGCTTGCAGCACAAAAACTTTGGATTTCGGTTCCCGGTAGAGGGCAACGCCGAAAAGCGAACGGCAATTCCAACCCTCCCTACCCTTGTTCACCAGCAAGACAAACTGCTTGTCGGAATCAACGCTATCGAGACGGTTGAATTCCCGAATGTCGTCATTCGTGGTCAGCTTGTCATCACCAACGTTGACCAGAATGCGTGAGGCAGGAATTCCGCGTTTCGCCAACTCATTTTCAACCAGGGGTTTCAGCTCTTCGCGAATCTCTTCAATCGTTGTCCCGAAGAAGGCGAGCTTGGGCGACATGCCTTCCGGTCTGATTCCCTCGGTCGCTTTCAAAAAGTCATCAATTACGATGCTGACAAACTCATCGCTCTTGGTGTTCTGGTAACCGTGCAATTGCACTTTCTTGAGGTAACGCTTGTCGATTGCCTCTTGCAGCCCATAACCGTAGACCACTTCCGGCAAAACCTCCCTGCCTACATATGGGGTGCCGGTGTAATTGAAGCAGGCAACCACGCGAGTCCCGGAGCGCTCCAGGCTTGAAGCCAGGATATCGATGGTGGTGCGTAAGCTGGTATCGGTCTCCTTGGCGCCAAGTCCCATGTCCTTGGCCAAGGCCTTGCCAAACGCGTGGTGGGCTTCATCGACATAGATTCCCAACTGCTCAAGACGTGTCAGCTTTTCGAACCGCTGATTAGTCGTCAGATCAGCCTCATCTTCAGGTTGATCGAGCTCCAACAGATCAGCCATTTCCGCATAGACGCTGCCCGCCTGGTAGGTTGGCTTGGTTGCTGCAAAGAGCTTGTCTGTAGCGGTCGCCGATTTGTTCTGCCGCTTCAAAATAATCTTCTGGGTGTTGCTAACGATGATGTTGAACCGCGACTTATCAAGCGTATCCAGCGACGTTCCAGCCTCTTCCAAATAGAAGAAACGAATATTGGAACGGATGAAATTGACGTACTCGGGAGGGACTACCTTGCTGATATCCAGCGACTGGATTTCCTTGAGAGACTGAAGAACCGTTTTGTCGGGCGCAAAGACGAGCGCGTTGTGGCAGTAACGGGGATCTTTGTCGTGTTTATTGCCCAGCAAGAACTCATAAAAAATGCACGTTGCCATGAGGATGGTTTTACCCGTCCCCATGGTGAGTGCATAGATGTAGTTGGGATAGACACGCGCATTCTTCCGCATCTTGGCGAAGACGGCGGAGTATTGTTTTTCCGTGATGCTGTCGAAGAGATCGCCTGCCCCGCCTTCCTTGCGCCCGGAAAACTTGCCAGTCTTGGAGAACCAGGCTTTGAAGATGTCGTGTACGTGCTCATTCCCCATGTACTCCTTGAGGAAGACATACATTTCCAGGGCTTCAAACTGCGGCTGTCTCAGGAAGGCTTTCGGATTCTGCTCTGGGTTGTTGAAGTCCAGAATCTTCTTCGTCAGATCCTTGTAGTGCTGACGAATGGCACCCCGTTTATCCTTGTAGAAAAGCCAAAGGTAGTGAAAAAAAGCAAAGTCGAGGCTGGCATCGACAGCAGCTGCAGCCTTAGCCATTGTGAACCTCAATCTCCAGGGACTCGGATAGGAGGTCAGTGATCTTCACCCGAATCGTCCCCGCATCAGGAGGCATCGGGTAGGTACCGGCGACGAATTCGTTTTTGGCCGGAATATCGACGACCACCGGTTGGAGAACCGCCCCATCGTAGTTCCAATCAACCATGACCGACTCAACGAGTTCTCGCCATTCGGTGACTGTCTCTTTTTGAAGGGACAGCTTCTGGAGAAGGTTCATCGGATAGAAACGCTCAATTACCAGCTTTCCATCCTTGATGACGACCTTCGCTTCCGATTCGCGCTTGAATTCGAGCTTCGATTTGTCACGCAAGATGTCGACTATCTCGATATCCAGCTTGAAACCGCATTCCTTCTGGAGATGTGCCTTCAGGTCGGGCTCATGGCCCATGCAAACGAGGAGAATTTTTTCAACGGCACGGGAAGGATTCTCTTGTTGGCGCTTCTCGAAGGTCTTGTAGTCGAATCCAGCAATAAGTTCGGATAGGTCAGCACGTGTGGCGATCCGATTGACTGGCATGATCTTGACCAAGCGACCGTCTTTTTCGCCATCATAGACGGAGTTCGATTCAAGTCTCTGAATCTCAAGAGCTTCAATTAAGAGATCCCGAGCCTCGACTGGATTGCGGAACAAGTCGTAATTGTTAACGTTATAGACTTCAACTCCAGTGAATTGCTTGAATTGGGTGTCAAGATTTTTCTGGCGAAGATCATTGGCTACCTTGATCAGACGTTTGGTGGCGGTCTGGATCGCACCTAAGTTGATATCTGCACCGATGAAACGCCGTCCAAGTTTCATTGCTACGGCCTGAGTAGTCCCGGAGCCCATGAAGCAGTCAAACACAATATGTCCTGGATTTGAGCTTGCCAAAAGGATTCTCTCAAGCAACTCTTCCGGTTTCTGTGTCGGATAGCCTGTTCTCTCTTTCGCAGCCTGATTGACCGGATTGATATTCCACCAATCAAGAGGAAGGCTCCCATCTTTCAGATAGTGCCTAAATACAAGCTCTGGGTGAGTAAGCTCCCACTCGGGACTTACGTCACGATGCCATTGAATTGGACTCCCTTGTACATTTTTGCCGAACAACCGATATCGCCCCTTCCCATCCTCATACCTGTATTTTTTTACATTCTCTTCTGTATGTGCCCTCAAAACTGCTTCATAGTTAAATGTCCATTCGTCGGACTTCTTGAAAAATAGAATCGTATCGTGCTTAGTGTTCCAATATTTCTTACTGTTTGCGGCATCTGAGTAACACCAAATAACATCATTCAGAAAGTTTTCCTGACCAAAAACTTCTTCCATCATGCAGCGCAGATGGTGAGACTTGTGTGAGTCACAATGCAGATAAATGCTGCCGCTCTTCGAAAGAAGCTCCCTCATCAAAATCAGTCTTTCGTACATGAATTGTAGGTACTCATCGTTTGACCACAAATCCATGTATTGCTTTTCTTCAAACGCGGCCTGATCTGATGTCGTAGCCTGCCCTCCGACTTGAACCTTTTTTTTGTATTCAACTCCAGAGTCAAATGGCGGATCAACATAAATAAGATCAACTTTGCCTCGGAAATCTCGCAATAGATGACTCATCACCTGAAGGTTGTCGCCCCAGAAAATCTTGTTTCTCCAGCCATCAACCTCAGTGCCGTACTCTTCCTTCTTCTGCGCCGGAAAATACTGCGTTGAGGTGAAGGGCCGCTTACCCCGCCAGTTGAGCATCGGGTAGCCCTTGATTGGCTCGAACTGGTAACCCTCAACCTGGGTGGTATCGCTCTCGTCCTTGAGTTCCAGTGACTCTTGCTTCATTACGCTCACGTCCTAAAAGTCCAGTTTTTGTTGTCGCAATAGCCACGCATATCGCACTCCACGCACATCTTGGTGGGGCGGCAGGTCATGCTGTAATCCTTGCGTTCAATCCGATCCACAATGTCATCAAATTCCTTGATCGTCTTGGCAATCGTCCGGTCATCCTTCTCGAAGGTAATCGTGGGGACGCCGTCTTCAACCCCGGTGTAGTAAAGATGCATCCGGCTCACTTTTTGGCCAGTGCGCTGCTCCACCAAGTGGGCATAGACCTCAAGTTGGTGCTGATACTGCCGGAGGCGATCCTTGTCCTTCTCCATGTCGGGCTTTTTTTCCGACTTGAAGTCGACAATCTCGACGGTATCGTTTTCCCCTCGGATAAGGTCGACACTACCCTTTAGGATGTAGTGATCTTTTACCAGCGAAATTTCGACCTCAGCCTCCCGGATCCGGTCCCAATTTCCTTTTTCCCGTTCGAAGTAACGCATGATATGCCCGAGTGCAGCCCGCTGCGAGCTCGGCGCTAGATAGACGCGCTCCCGCTTGGACAACAAGGTGTAGTTGGTGCTGAACCACGACTCGATTTGCTCTGGCGTAACCTTCTTTTCTTCGCCGCGAAGTACAGTCTTGTGGATGTCTTCAATCGTCTGGTGAACCAGCGTTCCGAACAGCATCGGTGATACGCGGATCGGGGAAAACTCCAGTTCCTTGAAGAAGCGATATTGCTCCGAACAATTCTCGTAGAGCGTGATGTGCGAAGTAAAGGAGTATTCCCGTTTGAGATTGATCTCCTTGACCAGCTCAAAGGTCATTTCTTCGGGACGGAATCGGGCATCCTTCCAGGTTGGCAAGCCATGGTAATACTCGTCGAAATACTTTGATGGTGTCTTCCCCCGGCCTTCCTTTTCCTGGCAGGTCAGCACCAGAAGGTTCTGGGCACGTGAGAAAGCCGTATAAAACAGACGTCGAAAATCGAAAAGCTTGGTGTGCTCAAGTGGCTCGAAAGGCGGTTTGGACAGATAGCCACTTTCGAGAATTTCATCAAGTTTTGTGAACTGTTTGCGGGGTACCGCCTCCAGGCTACCGACCATCACCACCGGAAATTCAAGGCCTTTGGATTGGTGTACGGTGAGGAATGATATGCAGCCGCTCGGAGCATATTCGGCATCATCCTCGTACTCATTGATGCCACCCTGCTGCAAGAAGCGGAAGAACTGGTTGAATAGCTGCTGAATGTTCCGGTCGAGATACTCGGGATTAAGCACGCTGACATGGTGCAGGTACTCGAACTTTGATAACAGCGATGAGAACATGGCCAGATTGCGTGCTGCCCGGCCTTTGTCCACGCCCGCCATCGCTTCTTCGCTCAGGTAGCGACTGAATATCGGAAACCGTAGCAGGTCGTAGAAGAGCCCTGAAAAGGCATAGTCCGCGTTTTGGGTTAGGTGGAAGTGACGTTTGGCAGCCGTCCTCATCCAGGCGAGTAGCGCTGCGTTCTCTGATTTTTTAAGTTCGGTGATAAGCAGAGGCAAACAGTCCTGATCGTAGTACTTCCAGATTTCGAGTTCGAAGTCGCCCTTGCCTTTGCGTACCTCGGGAAATTGCGGAAATAGAAAGATCAGCGCCCCGATCATCAGGCGAATCTCTTCCCGCATGAAATACATGTCGGAGCGCGGCGAGTAGACTGGAATTCCGTTGCGCTCCAAGTGTTCAGCCAAACCGACGACACGCTCATGGCGTACCGAACGGAATAGGAAAGCCACCTGATTCCAGTCTGATAGCTGACCACTGTCGTTTAGTCGATACAGGAAGGCCAATACCTCATCGTTCCAATGCTTAGCCTCATTGCCAGAGACACGGATAACAGCGGGAACAGTTGGAAACGCCTCGTCACGAGGTTCGATCTGCTTATCGAAACGGAACTTCTTATCTCCAACCTGCCATTGCTGACCCTGCATCCATCGGTTGTAGAACTCGATGATGTCAGGATGCGAGCGGTAATTCGTTGTAAGTTTGACCTGCTTACACGACCCATGATCGAACTGCATGGGGAATTCAAGGATGTTGCGGATGGTTGCGCCACGGAAGCGATATAGGCCCTGGTCATCGTCGCCTACAACGCACAGGTTCTGTTTTTCATTCAGGAGACAACGAAGAATTCGCTCCTGGATGGTATTGGTATCCTGATACTCATCGACCATCAGGTAAGTCAGTTGGGCTCTAACGGCTAACAGAACGCCAAGGTTATTCTCCAGCAGATGCAACGCCTCTAGCTGAATGGTAGAAAAATCCAGCGCATTTGCTTCGTCGAGTTGCCGCTGATAGAGGTTGTAGCAGGCGGCCAGTGTTCGGACCTCTGGATCAGCTGCGCCTTCCAAGGCCTTCGGATCCAGTGCCTCTTCCGTGACCTTATTCAGCCATTTCAAAAGTTCCTGTGACTGGCTCCAGCGAGATGCCTCCTTACCCATCACTAATTCACTATCGGCAATTGCCCGATAATCGTTCAAACGCTGGTAGAGAAAATATTGCTGATCGAACTGATCCATCACCGTGTAGTTTCGCTTAAGGCGCGTGAATTCTCGGTGTTCGTCCAAAAGGCGAAGGCAGATTGAATGGAATGTCCCCACATACATCTCGTTCAAGTTGAACTTGATGCCAAGCGAGTTAAGTCGATTCGAGATGCGTGTGGTGAGTTCTCGTGCCGCCTTATCGGTAAATGTCACGACAAACAAGGACTCAGGGGCAGTGCCGTGGTTCTGAATCAAATGAACGATTCTCTCGACCAGCGTAAAGGTTTTTCCCGAGCCTGGACCGGCGATGATGAGCACTGGCCCCTCTGTCGTCTCGATTGCAATTTGTTGAGCTTTATTGGCCGATGTCGAGAAAGAAGGCATGTTCGGGATACCTGGTGATTTTGTCATTTTTGTGCCAGCTGCCAGATTCAAGTCGACACCGCACCAAATTGGTCATTATGCCCTGTGGTTACGGCAAAAAGAACCCTGCCCAAAGGCAGAGTTCTTGGTTTAAAAGCAACGAGCCAGCCACAAACTTACCTGCCCGGGAACCCAACTTCCGAAGATCACCCGAAGCATCCAGGAAATAGTTGATCGCCGCTGAGCTTACCCAATATCGCGTCCTGTTCTTTGATCAGAAAATTATCTGTCCTAACAACCGCTGATGAACAAAGTTCCTGACTTCCTATCCCTGGCGAGGGCGCAAGGCGATCACGGCATAATCTATATTCGGGTGCAAGACAAATTCATTACATGCCGCACATCACGCCGAAAATTCAAAAAAGCTCGTCGGTCTCCCGGTGTACAAGGAACCGTAAGGGCCACGCGTCCGGTCGGCGGCATCAGACATCCATGTTTACGCCTTCGCTCATAGAGCCACCCTTCCCTGACTAGGCGCCTGACCAGCACCTCGATTTCTTTGTCAGCACTGTATTTCATGCTTGTGCATTCCCTGGCGTTTGGGAATAACGCGAGGTGAATTTGAGAACTGACATGCCAGTGTGCGAGTAGGCTCCGGCCACTCCTACTTCCAAGATGGGCGAACTATAGACATAGCCCTTCTTACCCAACGAGTTCTGGAAAAATCGGCCATGCGGATCGATCATCAGATACGACTCGGCCATGTCCGTATTGTCCTCAACGCACATGATTTTCCTGTGCGACTGGTGCCGGCGCACAAAATGCTGAAACTCCTGCTCTGTTACTGCCAGTTCGTCGGTCACTGACGGCAGCATCCGCAGAACCTTCCATTTAACCGGCGCCAAACTGGCGACGAGATCACTCAAGTCCTGATGCCAATTCAGCGCATTGACGACCGTGTTGATCTTTACCTTGAGCCCCACGTTGATGCTTTTTGCCCGGATGATTGCTGAACCTAATTCAGTTGTTGTTGGCACATCAAACCGCCGATCGATACGTCCAATTGCAGCATTGGTTTGCTCGTTGGCGCTATCGAGGCTGACACCCAGCACTGATAAAAGGGGCGCCATTTCCTCGGCCAGAGCACCATCCATCCGGCTACCATTGGTGATGATCGAAACAGTAAAGCCGATCTGACGGGCCACCTTGATCACTTCAATTACTTTCTGTTGATAGAGAAGCGGTTCGCCACCAGCCAGGTTTAAGCGAAGAGAATCCCAAGTCATCTCTTTGCGTAGCGGGTTACTAACGTTCTCCGGCCTGAAGTAGTCATAGATACCTGACAACATGTTCCAAGTACCCTGGCGATCATGGATCAGCTCCCTTCCCATGTCGTCTGCCTGCCATTTCGCATAGCAATAGCGGCACGAGTAATTGCAAGCTTCTGTAATATGCCAATTGATAACCAGTTCGCGGTTTTGGGTAGTGCTATTGGAGGGCATTTTTTGCTCCTGTTGATGACGGGCCTCCAATGTCCCAAATGCCCACTGAGCAAGAAATGAAACTCCGTGTACCCCCTCCTCTTTGAATGGATTGCTGCGGATCCAATGAACTCCTTGCCCAACATAAATTGGGGGGTACGGGATGTTTCATAGTAGATCCCGGTGCTATCCATCAATATTCTGTTTCGTCTAATTCCTTCAATTAATGATCATGGCCACCATCCCCTCTTTTGAGCGCCTGCTGTTGGAAGTACATCAAAGCCTGGAACTAGAGCGCAATCAGGGCACATTCAAAAAAGATTTTGCTGACCTCGGCCTGGAAACGAAGAATCACCAGAAGAAACTGGAAGAAATGCTCGACGCCATCTTCCGCGCCCTCGACATGGATCAGGCAGCGTGTCGGGACGCGTTGGGGAACCTCATCGAGTGGTCGGTGTTTCATAAAGCACTTGAACTTCACACCTGGACATCGAACGCGGATCAGCGACAAATAGTCTGGCATCTGCTTGGATATTCTTACGTCCCAGGCCTGGCTCGGAGAATCGCCTTTTGGAACCTTGAGGGTGCCTTTGATAAAGGCATGCCCGGTGGCGAGTTCTGGTTTCTGCCGCACATCAACGAAGCCACTCACAACCTCCAGTTGCCGGTGCCGAGTGTCGTCAAATGGCTGTTGGATTTATTGGGCTTACCGATGGATCAGGCCAAGAATGGCTTGGGTGGCAAGCGCCAAAACGAAGACCAGGACTCCATCGAAAGGAGCCTGTACAACTGGCTGGACGGCAAAGTTCCCCGAACCGCTTCAATTAAAGATTACTTCCCAGATGGTGCTGAATTGGAGTTCAAGGGGACGTTTGAACTTCCCTTAGACTTGTCCGAGGAAACGAGATTTGAAGCCGCCCTTGCCTTTCTTCACCGGAAGCAACTGGATGCCGAAAATCTGCGTAACCAGATACCGATGACGCAACCTGGTCGCTTGGAGGCGATCATCGATGGGAGCGCACCGGACGATGAAAAACAGGACTTCGTAGACCTGCTGTTGGTGCGTTATGCCAAGCCGAGCATGCGTCTGATTCGGCAACGTTTGCTGGCTGCCCGCATGGTGCAGGATGGCTACCGTCGACTACTCAAGTTCCTCTGCCCCGATGTGTCCGAGACGTGCACTGACCCAGCGAAAAACAAAGTCATGCAATTGCTCGGAATCTTTGGCAGGGTCTACAACCTGTCGATCGGTGCCTGGAAAGATAGCAATAACAGAACGCAGGAAGATGCACTCTTCGAAAGTCGGATGATGATGTGGGAGCAAGAAGAAATTCTCTTGAGCATTCTCCCCTCTGGGCAAACCACCGCGTACCAGGAGCTGGCAGCAAAACTCACCCGCCGCTTCGCCAAAATCCAGCCCGACACACCGTTGGAGGATTGGGCCCCGGTGGATGATCAATCGCTCCGCCAGTTCTTCAGCCAAAAGATGGAGCGGCTTCAGGAAGAGTGCGAAGCTGACGATCGCCGGCAAAAGCTTGTCGAGCGCATCCATCTTGGTTCACCATGGCGCGCCCTTCAAGCCGAAAATGACTACTGGGTGGTCAGCCAAGTGGCGCCGAGTCTCAAGTTATCAACCAAGGTGCGTAATATGGCTATCGCCCGCATGCGAGAACTGGCAACTACGCCAAGCCAAGTCCTTGGCGCGATATGCATAGAGCTCGACTCCTTGTTGAACTGCCCAGCCAAGCAGCGCCCGAAGGATGTTGAACAGTTGGTTACCCACCTGTTGGATGTAGCAAAAAAGAATCCTAGTTTTGACGAATGGAAGGCCCCTCTGCTGCAATACGAAGCGAAGCACCATCTGGCATGCAATGAATTCAAGGCTGCGGAAACACTCTTCGCCCAAGCCTTGAAGGCATGTTCTGAGCGAAACTTCGGTCCGGCGAGAGGTGAAATCGCGAGGGATGCGTTTGCTACTGCAGTCGCAGATCAGCGACTAATCCCCGGGAACCATGAGAAGTATTTCCGCAACATGCGGGACTACGGCATTTTCGAGAATATTCTTCCTTCACTGGAGGATGCTGCTTTGGAAGTCAGCAAGTATTTTTGGGAAGACCTCTACAAACCCTACCCCAACGTCGAAAACAAGAAACCGCTTGCTGCCTCTCAAGCTGAGCTCTATGTAAAAGAGACCATACCTCTGATCTTTGAGGGAAACTGGGAGGGCTTGGCGTGCTGGTTGCGGGACCACGCCAAGGTTTTCCGGAAGCATCGGCTAAGTGAAGTCAGGGGGGACACCGTTTTGATGTCCTGGCTAAAGATGCGAAATACGTTCGTGGAAAAGCTACCCTTCATGAAAGCATCGGCACCCGCTCACTTGGAAGGCGAATTGCGGAAGGTTGAATTGCATCTGGAAAATTGGCGCAGCGCGATGGCTTTGCTGGTCAAGGCTTGGCCAGAACAAGTGAATATTCCGGACTTCAAGGGTCAAACTCCGCTAATGTTGGCGGCCGATGCTGACGACGATGTACTACTCAAGGCTTTCTTGGCTGCCGGGGCAGACGTTAACGCTCAGGATTACAAGGGACGGACCCCGTTGCACGCGGCGGTAACCGGCCGTTCGGAAATGTGCGTTGCGGCACTGCTGGAACTGGCGCCTAATACGAAAAAAGTCGCCCACGGAGATCAAA
>Ga0209202_1000624_pt1 | contig 26589 bp, 17 predicted proteins | sample AD_UKC032_MetaG_FD_184416 | JGI IMG/M metagenome (GOLD analysis project Ga0209202, IMG submission 184416) | Active sludge microbial communities of municipal wastewater-treating anaerobic digesters from USA - AD_UKC032_MetaG (SPAdes) (version 2) | ecosystem: Engineered > Bioreactor > Anaerobic >... | reverse complement strand
CTCTGATAATTTACCGGGTCAGGCCGCCGTATTGCTGACAGCCTGCCGGGATTTAGTACTGGCTAGAACGGAATATCGTCGCCGAGGTCGTCGAAGGCCGGCTTCGGTTTGTTCTTGGGGGGCGCCGGCGCGTAATCGGCCGGCTCGCTGTCGTAACCACCACCGCCACCGGAAGAGGCTGGCGCACCCATGCCTTGGCGACCGCCGAGCATCTGCATCTCGGTCGCCTCGATTTCGGTCGTATAACGGTCCTGACCTTCCTTGTCCTGCCACTTGCGGGTCTTGATGCGACCTTCCAGATAAACCTGAGAGCCCTTCTTCAGATACTGGCCGGCGATCTCTGCCAGCTTGCGATAAAAGACGACGCGATGCCATTCGGTAATTTCGCGCTTCTCGCCGCTGGCCTTGTCCTTCCAACTCTCGGTCGTCGCCAGGCGGATGTTGCAGACAGCATCGCCGCTTGCGGTATAGCGGGTTTCCGGGTCGGCGCCCAGATTGCCGACGAGAATCACTTTGTTAACCGATGCCATGAATAATGTCTCCTAAGCAGTTTGAGTCGCAGCGGCAGCAACGCGCCGTTGCGGAAAATTCATCGAGTTCGCCACCGCCAGCCAGATCAGAACCAGCCCGGTGCAGGCGGCAAAAACCGCATTATCGCCGAAATTCTGGGCAATATATCCGCCCCCCGCACCGCCGATGAACAGGCCGATCGCCTGCGTCGTGTTGTAAACGCCGAGCGCGGCGCCCTTGGCGGCCGGCGGCGCGGTGCGCGAGACCAACGAGGGCAGCGTCGCTTCGAGAATGTTGAAGGCGACGAAGAAGAGCAGCAGCCACAGGGCCAAAGTCCACAGACTCTGGCCAAAAAAGAGCAGGCCGAGCTGAACGACGACGAGCAGCGCAATGGCGGCACGGAAAATCGGCCGCATCTTGTCCTTGCGTTCGGCGGCGATGATCGCCGGCACCATGATGGCGAACGAAACGAGGACCGCCGGCAGATAGACCTGCCAGTGTGCCGCCGCTTCCAGCCCGCCGTGATCGACCAGCGCATGCGGCAGGACGACGAACATGGCCATCTGCACCATGTGCAGGACAAAAATGCCAAGATTCAGGCGCAGCAGGTCGGTATCGGCAAGCACCCGGCGCAACGGCAGCTTTTCGTGGCCATGCGGCGGCGGCGCCGGCGGCACCGCCTTGAGCAGCAAGAAAATAGCCGCCAGCGCCAGCACGCCGGTCATGGAGAACAGGCCGCCCATGCCGATCCAGCCGTAGAGCAGCGGTGCGCCGACCAGCGACAGCGCGAAGACGAGGCCGATCGACGAACCGATCATCGCCATCACCTTGGTGCGATGCTGCTCACGGGTCAGGTCGGCCGCCAATGCGGTGACCGCTGCCGAAATTGCACCCATGCCTTGCAATACGCGGCCGATGATGATCCACGTCATGTCCGGCGCCCAGGCGGCGACGAAACTGCCCAGCGCGAAAATGACCAGGCCGACGACGATGACCAGCTTGCGCCCCCAGAGATCGGAAGCGATGCCGTAGGGAATCTGGAACACCGCCTGCGTCAGGCCATAAGCCCCCAGCGCAAAACCGACCAGCGCCAGGTTGTCGCCGCCGGGCAGGGTTTTGGCGTAAACCGAGAACACCGGCAGGATAAGGAACAGTCCCAGCATGCGCAGGGCGAAGATGGAAGCCAGGGAAACGCCGGCACGGCGCTCTTCCGGGCTCATGCGGTCGGCAACGGGGATGGACATCGGGAAAACGCCTTTGGTGCAATGCAGCGAAAAGGGAAATATTAGCAGGTTTGCACACCAAGCCGGCGACGCCCTGCCGCCTCGACGCCCTGGCATTCAGGCTGGCGTCATCTCGCCTGCGCTACACTGGCGGCCAACTCAAACGCGAATCCCCGCCATGCGCCTGCTGCCACCCCTTCTCCTGGCCTTCGTCGCCGGTTGCGCCACCATCGTCGGCACCCTGCAGCTCGACGACCGTTTCGGCCCGGCCGACCCGGCGCACTTCGATCATCCACCCGCCGCGGTCAGCGGCGCTCCGGACTACTGGAGGGAAGTGCGCCCGCTGCTCGACCAGCGCTGCGTCTCCTGCCACGCCTGTTACGACGCGCCCTGCCAGCTCAATTTGACCAGCTACGCCGGGCTGACCCGCGGCGCCAATCCGAAGACTGTCTATTCCAGCGTGCGCCTGATCGCCGACGAGCCCACCCGCCTCGGCTTCGATGCGCTGACCAATGCCGGCTGGCGGCAAAAAGGCTTTTTCCCGGTGCTCAACGAACGCATGCAGTCGCCGGAGGCCAACCGCGACGGCGGCGTCATGTATCGCATGCTCGCGCTGAAACAGATGCATCCGGGACCGGACAGCGGCGCCATCACCAATGCCGACCTCGACTTCTCGCTGGATCGCACGGATACCTGCACCAAGGCCGAGACCTTCGATGAGTATTCCAGCAAACACGCCGAACGGGGGATGCCCTTCGGCATGCCACCGCTGGCGAAAGCCGAGCACCAGACGCTGGCGCTCTGGCTGGAAGCCGGGGCGCCCTACACGCCGGCGGCGCCATTGCCGGCCGCCGCCCTGGCGCAGGTCGCCGACTGGGAACGCTTCCTGAACGGTGACAGCTTGCGGGAGCAACTGGTGGCGCGCTATATCTACGAGCACTGGTATATCGGCCACCTGCATTTCGAGGCGGCGCCGGGACGCTATTTCCAGCTCGTCCGTAGCCGGACGCCGCCCGGCCAGCCGATCGACGTCGTCGCGACCCGCCGTCCCTACGACGACCCCGGCGTGCCGCGCGTTTATTACCGCCTCCGTTACAGCGAGGCGACGCAGGTGGCCAAGACCTTCATGCCCCTGCAGCTCGACACCGCGCGGATGGAACGCGTTCGCCAGTGGTTCTTCACGCCGGCCTACGCGGTCGACGCCCTGCCGGGCTACGAAATCGAGAAGGCATCCAACCCCTTCGCCACCTTCCGCGCCCTGCCGGTCGATTCCCGTTATCGCTTCATGCTCGACGACGCGCAGTTCATCATGATGGGCTTCATGAAGGGGCCGGTCTGCCGCGGGCAAGTGGCGCTCAACGTGATCAACGACCTGTTCTGGGTCGCCTTCGTGGCGCCGAGCGACAACGAAGCCCGGATGACGACCACTCTGCTCGACACTGACATCATCAACCTGCAGTTGCCGGCGGAGCACGAAAGCACGGCCGGGCTGCTGGCCTGGCGTGACTACGCCAAGCTGGAAAAACGCTTCCTGAAGGAAAAAAGCACCCTGCTGGCAGCGGAGAGCAAGAAAAACCTGCCGAACGTCACCCATCTGTGGGACGGCGACGGGAAAAACCCGAACGCCGCGCTGACCGTGTTCCGCCATTTCGACAGCGCCTCGGTGAGCCGCGGCTTTGCCGGCGAACGCCCGCAAACGATGCTGGTCATCGGCTACCCGCTGTTCGAGCGCATGCATTACCTGCTGCTCACCGGCTATGACGTCTACGGCAACATCGGCCACCAGCTGGCGACCCGGCTTTACATGGACTTCCTGCGCATGGAGGGCGAGCTCAATTTCCTCACTCTGCTCCCGCTCAAGGATCGCCAGCCGGTTCTCGATTTCTGGTATCGCGGACGCAAGGAACAGACCGACCAGTATTTCACCGACGCCGCTGACTATTTCCCGCGCGAAAGCGGCATGCAGTACCGGACCAGGGATCACTTGGGCGAGCTTTACCAAGCCGTCGCGCAGCGCATGGCGCCAGTACGCAACCCCGCGCTCGACTGGAAAAACACCGGGCTGACGCCAGCGGAAGTCGGCCAGATGCGCCGGCTTTCGCAAATCCGCGGCATTCCCGCCTCGGTGATGCCAGAACAAAGCCTGTTGCTGCTCAAGCGTCCCGATGGCCGCCCGCAGATCGTGTCGCTGGTGCGCAACAGCGCGCACAGCAACGTCGCCGAAATGTTCGACGAGGCGGAACGCCGGCGGCCGAAGGAAGACACGCTGTTGGCGCTGGATGGCGTGATCGGTGCCTATCCAAACGCGTTCTTTGCGGTCGACCCCGAAAAACTGCCCGATTTCGTCGATGCCGTAGGGCGCCTGGGCGATGAGGCCAGCCTGGTGAAGCTGACCGAGAGCTTCGGCGTGCGCCGCACCGACCAACGTTTCTGGCCGACCAGCGACGCCCTGCATGCCGAATGGCGGCGCGCGGCGCCGAAAGAGGCCGCCGTGCTCGACTACAGCCGTTTCGAGAACCGCTGATCAGCCCTTGCCGGCACGGGCTTCCTTGCGCAGGGAAGCCCACACCGAGGCGCCGATGATGACCGCGACGACAGCCAGTGAGAAGCCGACCGGAATCTTGTAGACGTCGATAAGCAGCATCTTGACGCCGATGAACATCAGCACGATGGCGAGACCGTACTTGAGCAGCGAGAAGCGGTCGGCAACGCCAGCGAGCAGGAAGTACATGGCGCGCAGGCCGAGGATGGCGAAGATGTTCGAGGTCAGCACGATGAACGGGTCGGTGGTGATCGCGAAGATGGCCGGGATCGAATCGACGGCGAAGATCAGGTCGGAGGCTTCGACCAGCACCAGCGCCAGGAACAGCGGCGTCGCGTAACGCACGCCGTTTTTCCAGATGAAAAAGTGTTGGCCATGGAATTCCGTGGTGATCTTCATGTGGCCGCGCAGCCATTTGACCAGCTTGTTGTTCTCGAGATCCGGTTTCTCGTCGGCGAACCAGTACATCTTGACCCCGGTGATCAGCAGGAAGGCGCCGAAGATGTAGAGAATCCAGTGAAACTGGGTAATCAGCCAGGCGCCGGCGAAGATCATGATGGTGCGCATGATGATGGCGCCGAGCACGCCGTAGAGCAGCACGCGCTTCTGCAGTTCGAGCGGCACCGCGAAGAAGCTGAACAGCATCAGCCAGATGAAGACGTTGTCGACCGCCAACGCCTTCTCGATCAGGTAGCCGGTGATGAATTCGAGCGCCTTGGCATTGGCGACCTCGCGCCCCATGGCACCGTCGAGATGCCACCACAGGCCGCCGGCAAAGGCCAGCGTAATGGCGATCCAGACCACCGACCAAGTGGCGGCCTCCCTGAAGCTGACGCGGTGTTCCTTGCCGCCGCCGACGACGAAGAGGTCGATCGCCAGCATCACCACGACGATGGCGGCGAAGCCGGCCCACAAACCCAGACTGCCTACGGTTTCCATACAAATCCTTTCGCGCATTCCAAAAAGCAAACGGCCCGCGCCGAAATGGACGAGAGCCGTGGAATGCCAAAGGAGCCTCGCCATCGCGGCAAAGGTCTTGCTCGCAGCGCTGATCTGCTGCCCGGGTGCCGGAAGCCGAAGCTTCGTGATGACGACACGCCGGTTGGGAGCTACTCCCCCTTGGGATGCTTCGGACTTTATAAAACCCGAGTCGATCTGTCAACTATTTAGCCGTTGCGGATTTTTGAATAAACAAATTCGTTTTTCGTCTTTGTTGTTATAACGGCCTCGGCTAGATTACGCGCATCAATTCTCCGAGGTGCGCCATGAAAAAGATCTCCAAAAGCCTGTCCGCCCTGCTGCTCGGCCTGGTCGCCAGCGCCGCGCTGGCCGACGTCAACCTGCTCAACGCCTCCTACGACGTCGCCCGCGATGTTTACAAGGACTACAACCCGCTGTTCCAGAAATACTGGAAAGCGAAGACCGGTGAAAGCATCGAGCTGAAGCAATCGCACGGCGGCTCGACCAAGCAGGTGCGCGCCGTCGCCGACGGCCTCGAAGCCGACGTGGTGACCATGAACCAGGCCAACGACATCGAGTTCCTCGCCGACAAGGGGCTGGTGGCCAAGGACTGGACGAAGAAATTCCCCAACAACGCCTCACCCTACACCTCGGCGATGGTCTTCATCGTGCGCAAGGGCAACCCGAAGGGGATCAAGGACTGGAACGACCTGGCGGCGCCAGGCACGCAGGTCATCATCCCGCACCCGAAGAACACCGGCAACGGCCGCAACACCTACCTCTCGGCCTGGGCCTGGGCATTGAAGCAACCGGGCGGCAATGACAAGAGCGCGCAGGAATTCCTCGGCAAGCTGCTCAAGAATGCACCGCTGTTCGCCGCTGGCGGCCGCGATGCGACGACGACCTTCATGCAGCGCCGGATGGGCGACGTGCTGATCACCTTCGAATCCGAAGCCGAAATGATCGCCAAGGAATTCGGCAAGGGTGAGTTTGAGGTGGTGTACCCCAGCCTGACGATGCAGACCGAGTTCCCGGTCGCCGTTGTCGAGAAAGTAGTCGACAAGAAGGGGACGCGCACCCAGGCCCAGGCTTACCTGGACTACCTGTGGTCGAAGGAAGGCCAGGAGAACGCCGCGCAAAACTACCTGCGCCCGCGTGATGCCGAATTGCTGAAGAAATACGCCGCCCAGTTCCCGCCGGTCAAGACCTTCACCGTCGATGAAGTATTCGGCGGCGCCAACAAGGCCTTTGCAACGCACTTCAAGGACGGCGGCAGCTTCGATCAGATTTACGTGCAGAAATAAATGCCGGCAAAAATCCATCGCGTATTGCCCGGCTTCGGCCTGGCGCTGGGCTACACGCTGGTCTATCTGTCGCTGCTGATCCTGCTGCCGCTCGGCGGCATGGTGCTCAAGGCTTCCGAACTCGGCTTCGCGCAGATCATCGACATCGCCACCGGCGAGCGGGCACTGGCCGCCTTTCGCGTCACCTTTGGCGCCTCCTTCCTGGCGGCTGCGGTCAACGCCTTTTTTGGCCTGATTGTCGCGTGGATTCTGGTCCGCTACCCGTTTCCGGGCAAGCGTTTCGTCGATGCGCTGGTCGATCTGCCCTTCGCGCTGCCAACCGCCGTTGCCGGCATCACGCTGGCCACCCTGTACGCCGGCAACGGCTGGCTCGGCCAGCATCTTGAGCCGCTGGGGATCAAGGTCGCCTACACGCCGCTGGGCATTGTCGTCGCGCTGACTTTCATTACGCTGCCGTTCGTCGTACGCACGCTGCAGCCGGTGATCGAGGATATCGAAATCGAGGTCGAGGAAGCCGCCGCCTCACTTGGCGCCTCGCGCTGGCAAACGTTTGTCAAAGTGATTTTCCCCGCCATCTTCCCGGCCCTGCTGACCGGTTTCGCACTGGCCTTCGCCCGCGCCGTCGGCGAGTATGGTTCGGTGATTTTCATCGCCGGCAACCTGCCACTGATTTCGGAAATCACGCCGCTGCTGATCATTTCCAAGCTGGAGCAGTACGACGTACTGGGCGCCACGGCGCTGGCCGTGGTCATGCTGGCGCTCTCCTTCCTGTTGCTGCTGAGCGTCAACGTGCTGCAATGGTGGACGGCCAATCGCCACAAGAACAACGAGCCGCTGGAAGTTGCGGCGGCCAAGGCGAGCGGAGCGACGGCATGAAATCGAATCGCGCCACCCAGGAACCGCGCTGGGTCCGTTATACGCTGCTGACGGTCGGCCTCGGCTTCCTGCTCCTCTTCCTCGGTCTGCCGCTGGTCGCGGTTTTCGTCGAGGCGCTGGCCCAGGGCGTGCCGCTCTACGTCGAAGCGCTGAAGGAACCGGAAACGCGTTCCGCGATCTGGTTGACCGTGGCCATCGCGCTCGCTGTGCTGCCCTTCAATGTCGTCTTCGGCGTTGCAGCAGCGTGGGCCATCGCCAAGTTCGAGTTCAAGGGCAAGAGCCTACTGATCACGCTAATCGACTTGCCGTTCGCGGTCAGCCCGGTGGTCGCCGGCCTCGTCTTCATCCTGCTGTTCGGTGCCCAGGGCACCTTCGGGGCGTGGCTGGCCGAACACGACATCAAGATCATCTTTGCCGTCCCCGGCATGATTCTCGCAACCCTGTTCATTACATTCCCCTTCATCGCCCGCGAATTGATTCCGCTGATGCAGTCACAGGGCAAGGACGAGGAAGAGGCCGCGGTGTCGCTCGGTGCTTCCGGCTGGCAGATGTTCCGGCGGGTGACGCTACCCAACATCAAGTGGGGCCTGCTCTATGGTGTGATCCTGTCGAACGCCCGGGCGATGGGCGAGTTCGGCGCGGTGTCGGTGGTCTCTGGCCACATCCGCGGCGAAACCAACACGCTGCCGCTGCACGTTGAGATCCTCTACAACGAATACAACGCCATCGGCGCCTTCGCCGCCGCCTCCATCCTCGCCCTGCTGGCGCTGGTCACACTGGTCGCCAAGACCATCGTCGAGTGGCGGATGAAGAAGGAAACCGAAATGCTGAACACGGTGCTGGCACCGGAGAAAACCTGATGAGTATCGAAATCCGCAATATCTCCAAGCGCTTCGGCAATTTCGTCGCGCTCGACAACATCAATCTCGACATCCCGACCGGCGAACTGGTCGCCCTGCTCGGCCCCTCGGGCTGCGGCAAGACGACGCTCTTGCGCATCATTGCCGGCATGGAGTCGAACGATAGCGGCGAGGTGCTGTTTTCCGGCACCGAGGCGACGCACCTGCATGCCCGCGAGCGCGAGGTCGGCTTCGTTTTCCAGCACTACGCGCTATTCCGCCACATGACGGTGTTCGAGAACGTGGCCTTCGGTCTGCGCGTGAAACCGCGCAAGGAGCGTCCCGCGGACTCGGAAATCAAGCGCCGCGTCATGGAACTGCTCGGCCTTGTCCAGCTCGACTGGCTGGCCGACCGCTATCCGTCGCAACTGTCCGGCGGCCAGCGCCAGCGTATCGCACTGGCCCGCGCGCTGGCTGTCGAACCGAAAGTACTGCTGCTCGACGAACCGTTCGGCGCGCTCGACACCAAGGTGCGCAAGGAACTCCGCCGCTGGCTGCGCCGCCTGCACGACGACATGCACATCTCCAGCGTCTTCGTCACCCACGACCAGGAAGAGGCGCTGGAAGTCGCCGACCGCGTGGTCGTCATGAACCACGGCAAGATCGAGCAGATCGGCTCGCCGGACGAGGTCTATTCCAGCCCGGCCTCGCCTTTCGTCTACCAGTTCCTCGGCAACGTGAACGTCTTCCACAGCCGGGTACAGGGCTGTTATGCCGAGGTCGAGCGCAACGAATCAGCCGAGAAGGCGACGGCCTTCGTTCGCCCGCACGATATCGACATCACTCATCAGCCAAGCGAAGAAGGCCTGCAGGCAACGGTCCAGCACGTGCATCCGATCGGCCCTGTGGTGCGCATAGAGTTGCTGCATGGCAGCGAGATCGTCGAAGTCGAGTTGTCGCGCGAGCGGCACGAGGCGCTGCAACTGACGGTCGGCCAGTCGGTGTGGTTCCGGCCGCGCCAGATGAAAGTGTTCAACGGCGACGACCTGTTGCGGTCAACGCCTGAAAAACAGGCATTTCTGTTCTGATCCAGATCGGGGAAGGGCGCCGGGGGCGGATGTTATAATCGCCCCCCATTTCGTGTGCGCCAGCCCAACCCGGTGATCTTTACCCTCGGCATCAACCACCACTCCGCCCCGCTCGCCATTCGCGAGCGCGTGGCGTTTGGCGCCGACAAGCTGCCGCACGCGTTGGCCGACCTGACGCGCGACCGGCCGGTCCGCGAGGTGGCGATCCTGTCCACCTGCAACCGCACCGAAATCTACTGCTCCGCCGAATCGCCGGATGTCGTGATCGACTGGCTGGCCCATTACCATCAGGTCGAGCGCGACGAAATCGCGCCTTACATTTACACCCACGACCAGCCGGAAGCCATCCGCCACGCCTTCCGCGTCGCCAGCGGCCTCGATTCGATGGTCATCGGCGAGCCGCAGATCCTCGGCCAGATGAAGGATGCGGTGCGCGTCGCCGAAGAAAACGGCACGCTCGGCACGCAGTTGCACAAGCTGTTCCAGCGCTCGTTCTCGGTCGCCAAGGAAGTGCGCAGCACGACGGCGATCGGCGCCAACATCGTCTCGATGGCCGCTGCCGGCGTGCATCTGGCCGAGCGCATCTTCGAATCGCTGGACACCCAGCGCATCCTGTTCATCGGCGCCGGCGAAATGATCGAACTGTGCGCCGCACACTTCTGCGCCCGCCAGCCGAAGCAGGTCACCATCGCGAACCGCACCGTCGAGCGCGGCCGTGCGCTGGCCGAGCGCTACAACGGCACGGCCATCCGCCTCGATGAACTGGCCGAGCACATGGCGCAGCACGACATCGTCGTTTCGTGCACCGCCAGCCCGCTGCCCATCATCGGCCTCGGCATGGCCGAGCGGGCGGTCAAGGCGCGGCGCCACCGGCCGATGTTCATGGTCGACCTCGCCGTACCGCGCGATATCGAGGAAGAAGTCGGCGAACTCGACGACGTCTTCCTGTACACCGTCGACGACCTCGCGCAGGTCGTCGAGAGCGGCCTTGAGTCGCGCCAGGCGGCGGTCGTAGAGGCGGAAGACATCATCGCCAACCGGGTGCAGGATTTTCTCGGCTGGCTGAAGGCACGCGACACTGTGCCGGTCATCCGCTCTCTGCGCGACGCGGCCGAGCGCGTGCGCCGCCACGAAATCGAACACGCCATGAAACTGCTGGCCAAGGGCGAGCCGGCCGACAAGGTGCTCGAACACCTGTCGCATCGGCTGACCAACAAGATCCTGCATGCGCCGACCCAGGCCCTCAACCTTGCCGAAGGCTCGGAACGCGCCGACCTGCAGGCCGCCGCCGCGCGTCTCTTTCACCTCCATTCCGGCGAGTAGCGCCCGTTCCGGGCGCCCTCGCACGCTGTCACCATGAAACCCTCCATCCGCCAGAAACTCGACCTGTTGGTCGACCGTCTCGATGAAATCGACCGCATGCTGTCGGCGCCCAGTACCGCCAATGACATGGACCAGTTCCGCAAGCTGTCACGCGAACGCGCCGAAATCGAACCGGTGATCATCCAGTTCAACGCCTTCCGCCAAGCCGAGAACGATCTGGCCGAGGCCGAAGCGATGCTCACCGACCCCGACATGCGCGAGTTCGCCGAGGAAGAAATGGCCAGCGCCAAGGCGCGCCTGCCCGAGCTGGAAGTCGAGTTGCAGAAGCTGCTGCTGCCGAAGGACCCCAACGACGAGCGCAGCGTGCTGCTCGAAATCCGAGCGGGCACCGGCGGCGACGAGTCGGCGCTGTTCGCCGGCGATCTTTTTCGCATGTACTCGCGTTACGCCGAGCGCCAGCGCTGGCAGGTCGAAATCATGTCGGCCAGCGAATCGGAACTCGGCGGTTACCGCGAAATCATCTGCCGCATTGGCGGCAACGGCGCCTATTCGCGCCTGAAATTCGAATCCGGCGGGCACCGCGTCCAGCGTGTGCCGGAAACCGAAACCCAGGGCCGCATCCACACCTCGGCGTGCACCGTGGCGATCATGCCGGAAGTGGACGAGGTCGAGGACGTGAACCTCAACCCGGCCGACCTGCGCATCGACACCTTCCGCGCCTCGGGCGCCGGCGGCCAGCACATCAACAAGACCGATTCGGCAGTGCGCATCACCCACCTGCCAACCGGCATCGTCGCCGAATGTCAGGACGGCCGTTCGCAGCACGCCAACAAAGCATCGGCGATGAAGGTGCTGGCGGCGCGGATCAAGGACGTCCAGGTGCGCGCCCAGCAGGCCCACATCTCCAGCACGCGCAAGAGCCTGATCGGCTCCGGCGACCGCTCGGAGCGCATCCGCACCTACAACTTCCCGCAGGGCCGCGTCACCGACCACCGCATCAACCTGACGCTGTACAAGATCGCGGCGATCATGGACGGCGACATGGACGAACTGCTCGGCGCGCTGGCCGCCGAACACCAAGCCGACCTGCTCGCCGAACTGGCCGAGCAGAACTGAAAATGACCCTGTTTGAGGCGTTGACCGCAGCACGGCAGAAAATCGACCGGCTGGATGCCCGTCTGCTGCTGCAATACGCCACCGGCTGCACGCACACCGACCTCCTGGCGCGGCCGGAAACGCCGGTCAGCGCACCGGCCCACGAATTGTTCGTCGAATGGGTCGCGCGCCGGGCGGCCGGTGAGCCGCTGGCCTACCTGGTCGGCGAGGCGGAATTCCGCGGCCGGATCTTTCAGGTGTCGCCGGCGGTGCTGATTCCGCGCCCGGAAACCGAGGTGCTGATCGAGCTGGCACTGGAAAAGCTGCGCGGACTGGCGGCGCCCAAGGTCGTCGATCTCGGCACAGGCTCCGGCATCGTCGCCATTTCGCTGGCACTCGAATGTCCTCTGGCGACGGTTGCTGCGGTCGACCTGTCAAAAGAGACCATTTCCGTGGCCCGCAACAACGCCGGCCGACTCGGTGCCCAGGTTGATTTTTACCAAGGCGACTGGTTCGGCCCGCTGGCCAGCGAATGCTTTGACCTCATCGTATCCAATCCGCCCTATGTCGCCGATGGCGATCCGCATTTGGCACTCAACGGCCTGCCTTTCGAACCCCAAATGGCGCTGACCGATGGTGCAGATGGCCTGGCCTGCATCCGCCACATCGTCGCCGCGGCAGCGAACCATCTGAACCCCGGCGGCTGGCTGCTCTTCGAGCACGGCTACGACCAGGGCGCAGCGAGCCGGAACTTATTGACCACCGCCGCGTTCAAAGCGGCGTTCACCCACCCCGACCTGGCCGGCATCGACCGTGTCTCAGGCGGCCATCTGTAAATCTGGAGAAATCATGTCTGACGTTCAGCAACGCATCCACGCCACCGTGACCGGCAACCCGGTCGTCCTTTACATGAAGGGCGATGCCCGCTTTCCGCAATGCGGTTTTTCAGCGACTTCCGTGCAGATCCTGAAGGCCTGCGGCGTCGATGACTTCGTCACGGTCAACGTGCTGGCCGACGAAGAAATCCGCAATGGCGTCAAGGAATACGCCAACTGGCCGACCATTCCGCAGCTCTACATCAAGGGCGAATTCGTCGGCGGCTGCGACATCATGAAGGAGATGTACCAGACCGGCGAACTGCAGCAGATGCTGGAAGGCATTGCCCAGGTCTGAACCCTGCCGGCTACTGAGCAGCCCCCCAACAGGAAACCCGCCAATCGGCGGGTTTCCTGCTTTAGGGCGCCAACTTATTTCGGCGCGCTGAATTCCTCGTAGGCGCGCACCGCCTCCGCAGCATACATCAGCGTCGGCCCGCCCCCCATGTAAACACAGACACCCAGTGTTTCCATCAGTTGCTCGCGGGTCACGCCGAGGCGGATCAATGCCTTGACGTGAAAACCAATACAGCCGTCGCAACGGCTGGTCACCCCGATGGCGAGCGCCAGCAACTCCTTGTCGAGTTCGCTCAGCGCGCCGGCCTTCATTGCGCCGTTGTGCAGGGCGTTGAAGCCCTGCATGGTTTCGGGAATCTCCTTGCGCAGGGCCGACAGACCCTTGGCAATATCCGAGGTGATGGTAACGAACGATTTGCTGGCCATGCTGCACTCCATTATATAAGCATATGCTTATTATTTTAGTGCATGGCCCAACGCAAAGTAAATAGCGGCGCCTACCTGGGGGTCGCCACTTGCCAGCCGCCGCCCATCGCCAGGTACAGATTGACCATCGCCTGCAACTGCACCTGGTGCGTCTGCGTATATTGCAACTGAACGTTGAACAGGCTGCGCTCGGCATCGAGGACTTCGATGAAACTTGTGTAGCCGTTGTCGTAGCGGAGCCGGGCAGTCGATGCATACACTTTCAGTGCGTCGACCTGGCGTCTCTGCGCCAGCAGTTGCTCACGTGTCCGATCCTGACTGACGAGTGAATCATTGACCTCGCGGAAGGCTTCCTGGATCGCCTTCTGATATCCGAACAGCGCCTGCTGCTGCACGGCTTCGGCGGCCTGCACCTGACCGGCAATGGCACCGGCGGTAAAGATTGGCATGCTGATCGGTGCGCCGTACTGCCACACCTTCGACTGGCTGTTGAACAGACTGTTCAGGCTGGGGCTGACGTAGCCAAACAACCCGGTCAACGAGATCGTCGGATAGTACGCCGCCTTGGCTGCGCCGATCAGGGCATTGGCGGCGATCAGGTTCTGTTCGGCACGGCGGAGGTCCGGCCGGCGTTCGAGCAGCTCCGAAGGCAAACCGGCCGGAATTGCCGGTAGCGTCAATTGATCGATGTCCTTGCCGCGAGCAATCGGACCGGGGTTGCGGCCAAGCAGCACACTCAGACCGTTCTCCTGCTGGGCAATCGCTTTTTCCAGCGGCGGGATGCTGGCCAGCGCCTCTTCGTACTGCGATTTATTCTGACTGAGCTCGAGCAGCGAGATGACACCGCCTTCGAAACGCAGCTTGAACAGATCGTACGACTCGCCGCGACTCTGCGCCGTCGCCCTGGCAATCTCCAGCTGGCGGTCGAGATTGCGCAGGTTGATGTAAGCGCCCGCGACGCTGCCGACCAGCGACAGGACAACACCACGCCGGCCCTCCTCGCTGGCCAGCAGTTGCGCATTTGCCGCCTCGGTCTGGCGGCGGATGCGGCCCCAGATGTCGATCTCCCAACTGGCGTTCAGCACGGCGCTATAGCTGTTGTAAGTCACCGGGTCAACTGCGCCCGGAACAGCACTGTTCCGCTGCCGGCTCACCTCATAGCCCGCACCGACCTGCGGAAAAAGACCGGAACGAACGAAGCCGTAGTTGCCAGCAAATTCGTCAACGCGCGCCGAGGCAATCATCAGATCCTTGTTTTCGCGCAGCGCCTCGGTGACCAGATCGTTGAGCACCGGATCGGCGAATTGCTCCCACCAGGCGGTATTGGCCAGATCCCTGACATCTTGCTCGCTGAGGCGCCAGGCCGCCGGCGCGTCTACCGGCGGCCGCACGTAGTCGGGTCCGACCATGCAGCCACTGAAGAGTAGTGAAAGCAAAGTAACAAGCAGTGTCTTACGCATGGCTGTCACCCTCCTTTCCTGCAGCTTTTTCCGAAACATCGACCTTGCCTGATTCAGCCCCCCCGGCATGGCTGGCTATGCCGGTAGCCCCTTTATGGGAACGCTTTTCGACCACGTAGAAAGTCACCGGAATAATGAAGATGGCAATGCAGGTGGCGGCCAACATGCCGCCGATCACGGTGCTGCCCATGACCTGCCGCGAAATCGCACCGGCGCCACTGGCGATCGCGAGAGGCACGCAGCCAAGGATGAAGGCGAACGATGTCATCAGGATCGGCCGTAAACGCAACTGGGCACCCTTGAGCGTAGCGTCGACAAGCGACAGTTCACCCTTTTCGTACTCCATCTTGGCGAACTCGACGATCAGGATCGCATTCTTGGCCGCCAGGCCGATCAGCATCACCAGGCCGATCTGGGCATAGACGTTGAGTTCCTGTCCACGCCACATCAGCGCCAGGAAGGCGCCGGCGATGGCGATCGGCGTACCGAGCAGTACTGAAAAGGGTAGCGACCAGCTTTCGTATTGCGCCGCCAGGATCAGGAAGACGCAGAGTAGCGAGAAGCCGAAGATAAGCATTGGCGAAACACCTTGCTGCGCCTTTTGCTCCTGGAACGACATGCCCATGTAATCGAAGCCCATTTCGTTGGGCATCGTCTCGGCGAAGACCTCCTCAAGCGCCCGCATGACCTGCGCCGAACTGAAGCCGGGTGCCGCGGAGGCATTGATCTGGGCGCTACGATACAAGTTGTAGCGCATCGTGAACTCCGGGCCCGAGATATTGCGAACCGAGGTCAGAGCCGACAGCGGCACCGCTTCGCCCTTGTTGTTGCGCACGTAAAACTGGCCGACATTCTCGATGTTGGTCCGGAAGTCGCCCTCGGCCTGGACATACACCTGCCACTGGCGGCCGAAACGGTTGAAGTAATTGATGAAGCCGCTGCCCAGGAAGCTCTGCAGGGTCTTGTAGACATCGTTGATGTTTACGCCCTGCTTGAGCACCTTGTCCTGGTCAACCTCAAGGAACAACTGTGGCACGGTCGGCCGGAAAGTCGTCGAAACACTGGCCAGTTCCGGGCGTTTCCTCGCTGCCTCGAGGAACTTGGTGGTGTTTTCGGCAAGGAAGGCGATGTCCTTGCCAGCCCGGTCTTCGAGAATGAAGGTCGCGCCGCCCGACACCCCGACACCGGGAATCGCCGGTGGCGGAAAGGCGAAGCCGATGGCGCCGCTGAGGCCGCCGAGCTTCTTCGTCAACTCGGCCTTGATCGCGGCGTATTGCTCCTCCGGCTTCTTGCGCTTGGCCCAGTCTTCCAGCGTGATGAAGAAGAAGGCGCTGTAAGTGTTCGTCACCTGGCTCAGCATGCTGTAGCCGATGACTGTGGTCGTGTATTTGACGCCTGGCACCTGCATGATCAGGTCTTCCGCCTGGCGGGCGACTTCGGCGGTGCGCTGCAGCGAGGACGCATCGGGCAACTGTATGCCGGCAAACACATAGCCCTGATCCTCGTCGGGCAGGAAGCCGGCCGGCACGACCTTGCCGAAGAGCCCGACACTGCCGGCAACGGCAACCAGGAAGAGAAGGCTTATCAGGCTCCGGCGAATAGCGATCCGGCAGATGCCGACGTAGCCCCCGGTGACCCGGGCGAACACGCCGTTGAACCAGTCGTAGAATTTTTGCAGCGGGCCGCTGCCCTTGACCTTGGGCCGGAGCAGCAGCGCGCAGAGTGCCGGGCTCAGCGTCAGCGCGTTGAACGCCGAGATGATGACCGAGATGGCGATGGTCACCGCGAACTGCTGGTAGAGCTGGCCGGTGATCCCGGGAATGAAGGCAGTCGGCACGAAGACGGCAGCCAGGATGACGGCAATGGCAATGACCGGCCCGGTGACCTCCTCCATCGCCCGGAGTGTCGCATCCTTCGGCGTCATGCCGTGCTCGATGTGGTGTTCGACGGCTTCGACGACAACGATGGCATCGTCGACGACCAGACCGATCGCCAGCACCAGGCCGAACAGCGACAGCGTATTGATCGAGAAACCGAACATCGGGAACAGCATGAAGGTGCCGACCAGCGAGACCGGCACCGCCAGCAGCGGAATCAGCGTCGCCCGCCAGCCTTGCAGAAAGACGAAGACGACGATCATCACCAGCACCAGCGCCTCGATCAGGGTGTGCTGGATTTCCTTGATCCCCTCGGTCACCGACAACGTCGTGTCGAGGGCGACGACATAATCGAGATCGGGCGGGAAGCGCTCCTTGATCTTGGCCATCAGCTTCTTGGCACCGTCGGCAGCATCGAGGGCATTGGCGCCGGGCATCTGGTAGAGCGCGACCAGGGCTGCCGGCTTGCCGTTGAGCCTGCCCTGCTGGCTGTATGTCTGGGCGCCAAGCTCAATGCGGGCCACATCGCTGACGCGCACCAGCGAACCGTCGGTATTGGCGCGCAGAACAATCTTGCCGAAATCCTCGACACTCTCCAGGCGCCCCTGGGCGCGCACCGCATACGTGTATTCCTGCCCCGGTGGCACCGGTTCGGCGCCGATTGTTCCTGCCGGATTGACCGTGTTTTGCTGGTTGACCGCATTGACGATCTCGGGGATCGTGATATTCAGCTTGGCCAGCTGATCCGGCCTCACCCACAGGCGCATCGCATACTGGCCGGCACCGAACACCGTGACACTGGCAATGCCCTTGATCCGCGTCATCTGGTCATTGATGTTGATGTACGCGTAGTTGGCGAGGAAAACGTTATCGTAGGTACCGTTCGGCGAATAGAGCGCGAACATGATCAAAGGCGACGAGGTCGATTTCTGAACCGTCACGCCGTAGTCGCGTACTGCCGAAGGCAGCTGCGACTCGGCCTGCCCCTGGCGCATCTGGGCGAGCAGCTGGTCGGTGTTGGCATCGGTGGCAATGTCGAAATTGACCGTCAGCGACGACTGGCCGTTGTTCGCATTGATCGAGTACATGTAGTTCATGTTGTCGACGCCCGACATCTGCTGCTCGATCGGGGTGGCCACCGCCTGCTCGACGGTCAGCGCATCGGCACCGGTATAGGTGCTGTTGACCTTGATCTCGGGCGGAACGATGTTCGGAAACTGGGCGATCGGCAGACCCGACATGGCGACCAGCCCGACGATGGTCATCAGGATCGAGATGACCATGGCGACGATTGGCCGGTTGATGAAGAACTTCGACATGGCTGCTTACCCCTTGCCAGCCGGTGCGGGCGCGGCGGGTTTTTCGGCCGGCGCACCGGCCGCGAACGGCTTGGGATTCACCGTTGCACCCGGACGCACCTTCTGCGTACCCTCGGCGATCACCTGCTCACCCGGCTGCAGGCCCTTACTGATGATCCACTCCGTCCCGATCCGTTCGCCGACCGTCACCGGCCGAATATCGACCTTGTTGTCGGCGCCGACGACCGCCATCAGGTACTTGCCCTGGATTTCGGTGACAGCGCGCTGCGGCACCAGCAACGCCCCCTTCTCGACTGACATCGTCGCCCGTATCTTGCCGTACTGGCCGGGGCGCAGCAAGTTGTCGGGATTGGGAAACAGGGCGGCAACTTTGAAAGTGCCGGTGGTCGTATCGACCTGCCGGTTGAGCACTGCCACCTTGCCAGGGTGCGGATAGAGCGAGCCGTCCACCAGGAACAGCTCCAACGGAACCCGCTCCGGCTTGCTGCCGGCGGCGATGGCCGCGTTGGCAATCTTCAGATACTCCCGCTCGCTGATATTGAAATAGGCCTTGATCGGGTCGACGACGGAAACGGTGGTCAGCTCCGTCGGCATGCTCGGACTCAGCAAGTCGCCGATCTGCGCCTTGGCGATGCCGGCAATGCCGGTCACCGGCGAGGTGATCTTCGTGAATCCAAGGTTCAGTTTCGCCGTCTTGAGCGAGGCCTCGGCGGCTTCGAGCTGGGCCTTGGCGGAAAGGTGGGCACCGGTGGCGTCGTCGAGATCCTTCTGGCTGACGGCGTTGACCGCAGCCAGCGGCTTGATGCGGGCGAGGTTGGCTCTAGTCGTTTCGAAGCGGGCCATCTGCTGGGCACGCAAACCCTTGGCTTCCTCGACGGCAGCCTCGAAAGTGCGGGGGTCGATCTCGAACAGCGGCTGTCCCTGTTTTACCAGGTCGCCTTCGCGGTAGTTCTGCTTGATCAGGTAACCGGTAACCTGCGGGCGGATGACCGCATTGACGTTGCCGTCGAGCGAACCGATCCATTCCATGTAAATCGGCACGTCGCGCTGCGCGACGCTGACAACCTCGACCGTCGGCGACACTGGCGGAGGGGGAGTCTTGTCGCTGCAAGCCGCCAGAGAAAGGCTGAAAATCAGGGTCGTGGCAATCAGGGATGGCTTCATGTCGATCTCGGCGGACGCTATTGCGATAGGGGGGAAATATTAACGTATTCGGCATTCGGCAACCATGCATCCGCGGTGGACTCGCGAATGTTGTACGGGGATACTTACGCAACCGATGTCGATAACGAAAAACGTGGCCCGCCTTCCCACCCTCTGCCGCCGTCCCGCAGCCTGCCCGCCGAGCCAGCCAAGCAAAGGGCTGACGCCGATGTTCTGCATCTGGCGCATCGCTGCGACGATGATGCTTGTCCTGGCGACGACTGCCACTGCGGTGGCAGCCATCCCGGGCCTCCCGACAAGCGCCGGCGCGCCCAAAACAGCGGCGGCCAAACCCGCCGCGCCGGACCAGCGCACCCAGACCCGGGAGCAACTGGCCGAAGCGCGCCGCCAGCTGGAAGCCAGCGGCGTACCGGAAGAAGGGGACGGCCTGACGACCAAGCGCCAGCGTATGCTCGAGCGCCTGATCGTCGCCTACGGCGAGCGCCTGAAACTGCTCGACGAACTCGACACCCTGCGCAAGGCCCGCCCCTATACGCTGAACCAGCAGAGCTTTACCGCCGAGTTTGCCGGTCCGCCGCCCTATTCCGCGATCCGCGTCGACGCCCTGCGCCAGGAGTTCAACGCGGTGCGCGAGCGTCTGCAAAGCCTGACCTCAACCGAACGGGCGCTGGAGAGCCAGAAGCGCGGGCAGGTCGAAGCCCAGCGCCGCGCTGCCGAGGCGCAGCGCCTGGCCGAAGACCGGCTGGCACGGGCCAGCGGCGACGACGAAGTTGAACGCGAACGTCACAACCGCGACGTGGCGGACTTGCGCCTCAAGCTGAACGATGCCGAGCTGGCCAACATCGCCCTCGGCGAGGAATTGGTCCAGGCCGAAGTTGCCGGCCTGCAGACGACCAGCACCGACCTACAGGCCCTGATCGATCGCATCCTGCCGGGACAGCACCTGAGCAAGGAGGAAGCCGAGCAGCAGCAGGCCCGGTTGCGCGACGTGACGGCGAAGCTGGCCGCCGAACTGGACCGCCGGATCGCCGAAAACACCCGGCACGCGGTGGAGCGCGAACAGCTCGCCAAAGCTCTGGCCAGCACCGAGTCCACCGTCGACGGCGCGCGCCGCCTCAAGCTGCTTGACGAAACCCTGGAAACCGACCGCGTCGTGCTGATGACGCTCAACTCGCTGCAGACCCTGACGCAGGTCATCAGCAACGCCTGGGCGGAACGCTACCGCGGCCTGTCGACGGACGACGCGCAGACCAGGCTGGCCGTCACCACCGTGCTCAGCCGCATCCGCGAGGAACTGCATACCCGCAGGCCGCTCTTCGAAGACCTGCAGGCGGCAGCGGAGATGGCCGTGCGCGAACAGGAACTGCGCATCGACGGGACGACCCTCGACGCCGCCGCCACCACCTACGAGTCAGCCGTCCTCAGCAGCCTGAAGCAGCGCCTCGAGGCCTATCAGCGCATCAACCAGGCAGCGGAGCGCTTTGACCGCCAGCTCGAACGCTGGCTGACCGGCGACTTCGGCTACGCGGGCGAAGGCGCCGGCAGCTACTGGAAGATGGGCGCGCTGCAACTGGTGCAGAAGCTCAAGCAGATCTGGGAATTCGAGATGTTCGCGGTCGAGGATTCGACCCTCGTCGACGGCCGGACGGTGACCGTGACCTACGGCGTGACGATCGGCAAGAGCATCGGCGGGCTGCTCCTCTTCATTCTCGGCTACTGGCTGTTCTCGCACCTGGCCCGGCGATTTCAGCGGATCATGGTCGACCGCTTCGGGGTCGACCAGCAGGTGGCCAGCGTCATCCGCCGCTGGGTCGTGATCTCGCTCGGCGTCGTGCTGCTCGTCTTCGTCCTCAACGTGGCGCGCATCCCGCTGACCGCTTTCGCCTTCATGGGCGGCGCACTGGCCATCGGTATCGGTTTCGGCACGCAGACGATCATCAAGAACGTCATCAGCGGCATCATCATCCTCTTCGAGCGCAAGATCCGGGTCGGCGACATCGTTGCCATCGGCGGCACGACCGGCCGCGTCACCGCCGTCGACCTGCGCGCCTCGACAGTGCGCAGCTTCGACGGCGTCGAGGCGCTGGTGCCCAATTCCAGCTTCCTGGAAAACCAGGTGGTCAACTGGACCTATTCCAATTCGCAGATCCGTCGCGAAATCCGCGTCGGCATCGCCTACGGCTCGCCGGTGCATGAGGCGGCCGATATCATCGCCGGTTGCGCCGAGGACCACAGTCAGGTGCTGAAGGATCCACCGCCCGCTGTCTTCTTCGAGGATTTCGGCGACAACGCCCAAGTCATGACGCTGGTGTTCTGGGTCGAACTCAACGCCAGCGTTCCGGGGCGACGGATCGACAGCGACCTGCGCTTCGCGATCGAGAAGCAGCTGCGCACAGCCGGTATCGCCATCCCCTTCCCGCAGCGCGACATCCGGCTCAACGTCGGCGACGCGCTGCCAGTGCATGTCGTGCCCGCCGCGGGCGGCAGCTTACCGGGCTGAGCGCTCGCGGCGCGACGGCGGCTCACCGAAAACGAAGCTGTAAAGGACGTCCAGCGCGTTGTCGGTGCCGGCGCGGGCGATCAGCGACACCTGGCGATTGAGGGCGATGCTCAGCTTGACCACGCTGCCGGCACGGCCGAGCGACTGGTCGTAGGAGAGCAGCACGTTGCTCGACAGGCGCCGACCGACGCTGAGAATCTGGTTGCCGGTGCCCGCCGTCGTATCGAAGGTGCTGCCGACGACGCGGCTACCCATCCGGCGGCCGCCGCTGTCGCCGATCTCGCCCTGGCGCACGCTGAATTCGTCGATGCCGAAGCCCTGCTTGATCTGCCGCACGAGACCGCCCGACTCGTTGCCGAAGAGGCTGCCGGCCGCCGACAACAGCAGCCCGGCGGCGCCGGCTCCGCCCTGCTCCGGGCCGTGCCCGAGGACCAGCCAGCTCAGCTTCTCGACATCCGGCACGTCCGGGTCGGAAACCAGGCGCACGATGGGACGCTGCACCGTGCCGCTGATCTGGACGCCGGCCTCGACCGCCAGCCCGCGGCGCATCGCCCGCGCGTCGATCGCCGGATTGTCGACCAGCCCCTGGAAGGTCAGGATGCCGCGCTCGATTTCCAGTTGCTGGCCAAAAGCCTCGTAGCGGCCGCCCTGCGAGCGGATGCGGCCGGTGGCCCGCGGCAGGTCGCGGCCCTGTGCCTGCAGGCGGACGCTGCCGGCGAGCCGGGTTTCCAGGCCGAGGCCGCTGAACATGAATTGGCGCCCGAGATCGGTTTCCAGATCGAGGTCGAGGCGCGGCCGGAAGCCGCCCGGTTGCGCCGTACCGTCGGCGGCGAGGATGACCACGTCGTCGGACAGCCGCGGCGCACCCATCGGCGCCATTTGCCACCAGGCGGCATCGACCGCGACCCGGCCCCTGACCGTCAGCGTCTCGGCCAGCCAGGAAATGCTGCCGTTGCCGGAAACGGTGAGCCAGCGGTCGGGCAGCTGGTAGACGCCAACGCGATCCAGGCGCAGTTCGAGCGCCGCGCTCTCGTTGCTGCGGTCGACCCGCATTTGACCGGCAATTTCAAGCCGCCCTGGGCGGCCGGTGATCTCGGCCAGGCGCTCGCCGGCCACCCGCTGCAACTGGCGCGGCGCCGGCTGCAGCGGGCTGGCGAACGCCAGCTGGCTGACGCGCAGCAGGTTGTCGTCAAGGCGCGCGTCGAGCGCCCCGTCGCTCAGGCGCATCCCGGTTTCCGGCAGCGCCAGCGCCAGCCCCTCGCCTTTGAACACCCCGGAAAGCAAGGGATGCTCCGGCGTACCGGCCAGCGTCACTTCACTGTTCAGGCGGCCGCCGGTCGTGCCGCGCTCGTCGAGGAATTCGGCCAACCAGGCCAGGTCGGGCGTTTCGGTGCGCAGCGAGCCCGACCATGCCGCCTGCCGGTTGAGCGTCCACGCGTCGCGCATCCCCGCCTCCAGCCGCGCCTCGATATTGCCCAGCCGGGGGCCGCGGACAGCCGCTTCCACGAGCAGGCGCTGCGCCCCGGCTTCGGCCGCCAGGCGCAGCTTCCACGGGTCGCCGTCGAGGTTTACCGGACCGATGCGCCAGGCCTCGCTGCCCAGCGTCAGCGGCGCCGCCTGCGCCAGCGAGAAGGAACGGAAGCGTTGTTCGGCGGCCAGCCGGGCGACCGTCAGCTTGCCATCCCAGCGCGGTTTCTGGAGATCGTCGGCGAAGCCGCCCTCGGCCGCCAGTTCGAGCACGTTGCGGCCGGCGATTTCGCCACCGGCGCGCAGGCTGTGCTGGCGGCGTGTGCCGGCAACCTGCAGGTTCAGCTTCTTGAGCAGCCCCGGCCGGTCGACGCCGTCGAAGCTCGCCACCCGCAGGTCGAGCTTGAGCGGACTCCCGGGCTGGTTGCCGAGGTCGGCCGTCAGGCTCGCCTCCTTGAGGCGCCCGATGCCCGGCAGGCCGAGACGCGGCGTCGCCAGCTCGGCCGCCAGCGTCAGGTTTTCCGGCGTGCCGGCGAGCTGGAGGAAACCGGCGAGGCTGCCATCGAGCCCGTACGGGCCAAGTTCCGGGGCTTCGATGTCGACGCGCAGGCTGTCGCCGGGGCGGCCTAAGGCGCCGCGCGCCGTAAGCCGGTTCGGCCCGGCCGCCAGTTGCACGTCGGCGCGCGGGATGCGCGGCCAGTCGATGACCAGCTCGCCGCGCCCGGCCAGCGGCTGGCCGGCGAAGCGGCTATCGCGCAGGGCGAACTGCGCCTCGACCGCGGGACGCGGCTGCAGCCGGCCTTTGGCGGCCAGCGTGCCGTTGAGCGCCGCCGCCGGCACCCGCGCGAAGCGGCTGGGGTCGAAACGCGCCAGTTCACCGCTGGCCGAAAACGCCATTTCCTCACTAGTCGCCAGTTCGCCACTGGCCCGCAGCACGGCGTCACCGGCACTCAGTTCCAGCCGTGTCAGGCTGACCTTGCCATTCTCGTGGCTGGCTTCGGCGACGAGCGTAAAACGATGATCGGCGAGGCGGAACGTGAGCTGCTGGCGGGCGCTGCCGACGGTCGCTGAAATCGGGCCATTCAGGCGGGTCGACCGCAACACACTGGCCAGTTGTGCGGCATCGAGGTCACGGGCGGCCAGATCGAGGCTCAGGGCGGCGTCGCGCCAGAGCGCGGTGCCGCTCAGCCGGCTGCTCCCGGGGAAACGCGCGTGCAGGTCACTGAAGTGGCCGCCGTCATCATTCCAGGCAAAGCGACCGCTCAGGCGCTCGAGTGGCAAGCGCTGGCGGTCGAGCGGGCCGGCGCTGGCGTTGCGCAACTCGAAGCTGCCGGTGATGGTATGCGCTTGCCGCTCGTCCGGCCGGACATCGGCCTGCAGCGTCAGGCGGGCGGCCGGGGCACCGTCTATCCAGGCGGCCGGATCGACATCGGCGAGTTCCAGACTGGCCTCGGCAAAAGGCTGCCGGGCGAAGGGGGTCAACAGCGCCTGCCCGCTGCCGCGCACCCCTTCCTGCGCGGCGAATTTCAGCACGATGCGCTCGAGCGGGCCCGCGGCGCTGAGCGCCAGCCGCATTGGCCGGTCGTCGAGTTGCCCGACAACGCTGGCGTCCGCCCGCAAGGGCAGCGGCGCGGCGCCACCCAGTTCGGCGGAGCCGCTGATTCTGGCCAGGCCGAGGTGCGCGCTGAAGTCGCTCAGACGGTGGATTTGCCCGTCGCTGATGAAAACGCCGCGCAGGTCGCCGGCTCTGAGCGCCTGGCCGTAATCGAGCCGGGAAATGGCGATTTTTTTGATGTCGACCGCAACCGGCAGGTTCAGGCTGGCCGGCGGCGGCGTCGCCTCGTCGGAACTGGCGATGTCGAGCCGGAGCCGCGCGGCGGCGAGTTCGCCGATCGCCAGCCGCTTCTCGAACAGGGCGGCGGGCGACCAGTCGATGCGCAAGCCTTCGACCTCGACCTCCAGCCCCGGCTCCTTCCAACTCAGCCGGGCAAACCCCAGCGGGCCGACGAGGCGGCCGCTCGGTTGCTCGACGGCGAAGCGGCCGCCGGTCGCCGCGCCGGCGAGGCGGGCGAGCGCACCGAGGCCGCTTTCGCTAAAGCCGAGCCAGAAGCCGGCGGCGACCATAGCGGCGAGCAGGACAACATTGAGCAGGAGAAAAAGTCGCTTCATGTCAGAACGGGATGGCCAGCGAGAAATGCAGGTGGACCGCTTCGCTCTGCTCGCCGTAGGCGAGATCGACGGCAATCGGCCCGGCCACCGTCCGCCAGCGGACGCCGAGTCCGTAGCCGTAGGCGAGGTCGATCTTGCTCAGGTCGTCGACCGCATTGCCGGCATCGACGAAGGCGGCAATGCCCCAGCTTTCGTCGAGCCAGTGGGTGTATTCGACGGTGGCGTTGGCCATGTAGCGGCCGCCGACGATGGCCGAGCCCTCGCTGACGCCGAGGCTCTGGTAGCTGTAGCCGCGCACCGAGCCGGTGCCGCCGGTGCGGAAGACGTATTCCTGCGGGATGCCGTTGCGCGAATCGGCGATGGTGTAGCCGATTTCGCCGCTCAGCATCAGCGTGTCGCGCTGGCCGACCGGGAAGAACTGCTGGTAGCGGCCGAGCAGGCGGATGAAGTTCTGGTCCGACAGCACCGCCTTGGCAGCGCCGCCGACCTGGCCATGCAGCACGATGCCGTCGCGGGTATCGAGCGGGTTGTCGACGTGGCGCCAGGTCCACGCGATGTTCGGGACCAGCGCCCGGTTGATGCTGTCGGGTGCGCCGTCCGGCTCCAGGCGCTCGTCCTGCCAAGTCAGCGAGAGCCGCGTTTCGAACGGCCCCTCGCGCCACGCCTGCTGGCCGCCGATGGCGATGCGTTCGGTGCGCAGCCCCTGGATGTCGGTGGCCTGCACCATGGCGCCGACACTGTTGCGGCGCTGCGATTCGGTCGGCGGGAAAAAAACGTCGGCGTAGGCAGTCTGCTTCTTCTGCTCGATACGCAGGCCGGTGTTCAGTTCCCAGGCCTGGCCGAAGAGATCCGCCGTCTGGAAATTGGTTTCGACACGCGCCCCGGTGTTGGAGCTGATGCCGGCGCCGAAGGAAAGACGATGCGCCGGGCGCTCGCTCAGGCGCACGGTGACCGGCGCGGTGACGACGCCATCGGCATCCGGCGGCGTGTCGCGGTCGATGCTGACCTGCACCGAACGGAACTGCGGTGTCGCCTGCAGGGCTGTCTGCAGCGCGTTGAGGTCGGCTTCGCGGAACGGCTCGCCGGGGCGCACCGTGCGGTTGTGGCGCTCGACCAGCGTCACCGGGTAGCGTTCCAGGCCCTCGACCCGCAACTCGCCGAAGCGGAAGGGCGGGCCGCTGTCGTAGCGAGCCATCAGCCGTGCCTCTCTGGTCGCCGGGTCGATCGTCGCCTGGCTGTCGACGAGGCGGGCCGCGGCATGGTTTTCCGCAAGCA
>Ga0209202_1000622_pt1 | contig 26622 bp, 28 predicted proteins | sample AD_UKC032_MetaG_FD_184416 | JGI IMG/M metagenome (GOLD analysis project Ga0209202, IMG submission 184416) | Active sludge microbial communities of municipal wastewater-treating anaerobic digesters from USA - AD_UKC032_MetaG (SPAdes) (version 2) | ecosystem: Engineered > Bioreactor > Anaerobic >... | reverse complement strand
AGGTCGAGAATCAGTTGGCGCATGGTATCGGGACAATAAGAAGGCGATGATTCTAGCATCGTCCCTGGCCTGTGATGGCCTGCTGACAGGAGCTGGGGAATCTGCTTATCTGAGATTGCACAATCCCGCCGCACTCATGGTATTGTCAAAAACAAAAACACTGCGCACGTTTGATGCGTGTTTCGCGCGGCGACTTTTCGACAACCTTCCCGGCGTATTGGCGTGCGCCGCTTTTGTTCTCAGAGGTGAAACCATGGCGATTTCCCCGAAAGCGATCGAGGCCTTGAGCACGCGCCGCCAGCAGGTGCGTTCCGGCGGCGGTGCCGACAAGTTGGAAGCGCGCCACCGGAAAGGCCTGCTCGGCGCCCGCGAACGCTTGGCCCTGCTGTTCGATGTCGATACCTTTCAGGAGGGCGGCGCCTATGTCCGCCATTGCGGGACGCATTTCGGTATGGAGACCAAAGAACTGCCGGCCGACGGCGTCATTTCCGGGACCGGCTTCGTCGATGGCATGCAGGTCGCCGCCTTCAGCCAGGATTTCACTGTCGCCGCCGGTACGCTGGGCAAGATGCACGCGCGCAAGATCGTCGATGTGATGCGTGTCGCGCTGAAGAACGGCACGCCGCTGGTCGCCTTCAAGGATTCAGGTGGCGCACGGATTCAGGAGGGCGTCGATGCCCTTTCGGGTTACGGCGAGGTCTTTTATCACAACGTCCTGCTGTCCGGCGTCGTGCCGCAGATCGCCGTCGTGCTCGGCCCGTGTGCCGGCGGCGCGGCCTACTCGCCGGCGCTGATGGACTTCATCATCATGACGCGGCAGAATGGCCACATGTTCATTACCGGCCCGGAAGTCATCAAGGCGGTGACCGGGCGGGCGACGAGCATGGACGAGGTCGGCAGTGCCGAGATGCACTCGACGGTCAGCGGCAACGTGCATTTCGTCGTCGATGACGACGCCCAGGCAATCGCCCTGGTCAAGCGGCTGCTGTCTTACCTGCCGGCCAACAACACCGAGGATCCGCCGCATATTCTCGGCGCCGACATCGATTTCACGCCGGATGCGGCGCTGCATGAACTGATTCCCGAGTCGTCGGCGCAGCCGATGGACATGCACGCTGTCGTCCGCCGCGTCGTCGATGGCGGCCAACTGCTTGAGGTGCATGCCGGCTGGGCGCGCAATATCATCGTCGGCTTCGCCCGCATCGAGGGCGTGGTGGTCGGCGTCGTCGCCAACAATCCGATGGAGATGGCCGGCGCGCTCGACATCAATGCCTCCGACAAGGCGGCGCGCTTTATCCGCTTCTGTAACATCTTCAATATTGCGGTCGTCACCTTCGTCGATGTGCCCGGCTTTCTGCCCGGCATCGAACAGGAGCGCGGCGGCATCATCCGGCATGGTGCCAAAATGCTGCATGCCTACGCCTCGTGCACCACGCCCAAGCTGACGGTTGTGCTGCGCAAGGCCTACGGTGGTTCCTACCTGGCGATGTGCTCGCAGGAAATGGGCGCCGACGTCGTCTATGCCTGGCCGACGGCTGAAATCGCCGTGATGGGCGCCGAAGCGGCGGTCAGCCTGCTGTATCGCAAGGAACTGGAAGAAGCCGACGACCGGCGCGCCCGGACAGCAGAGCTGGCGAGCGCCTACCGTGCCGAGTTCGCCTCGCCCTATCTGTCGGCGGCGCGCGGCTACGTCAGCGACGTGATCGAGCCGGCCGAAACCCGGCCGATGCTGGCCCTGGCACTGCGCAAGCTGCTCGGCAAGCGCGAACTGCGGCCGGTCAAGAAGCACGGGAACATTCCGCTGTGAAGCGTTTCCTGCGTTTTCCGGGAGAGTGGCGATGAGCGACCTGATCCTCAGGACACTGTGGGTTTACGGCCTGGCGGTCATTGTTTCGCTGGGCGTCGCGGTGGTCATCAAGATCATCGTACTCACCATCGGCCGACTGGAACGCCAGCCGGCTGCAGCGCCGCAGCCGGTCGCATTGGTGCCGGCGCCGTTGGCGATCGAGGCGCACCATGTCGCGGCGATCGCTGCCGCGGTTCATGCCATGGGCGGCACCCATCGCATCGTCCATATTGAGGCGGCGCATCGCCATCAGGAATGGGCGGCCGGCGGTCGTCAGGCCCAGCATGCGTCGCATGCCCCGTCGCATCATCCCAGGCACTAGTCGCGATTCACCGACTCTTTTTCGGAGCGCTCACATCATGCAGAAGAAATACAAGATTACTGTCGACGGCAAGGAATACAACGTGACGGTCGAGGACGTCAGCGAAGGGGGCGGTCTGCTTTATCCGGAACCGGGCAGCATGAACATTCCAGCGCCGCGTTCGGCTGCGGTGACGGCGCCTCCAGCGGCGAGCGCTGCCGCCGGTGGCCCGGTAGCAGCAGGCGAGGTGGTCAGCACGATGGGTGGCGTCGTCGATTCGATCAATGTTGTGGTCGGCCAGGCGGTCAATGCCGGCGACACGGTGGCGATCGTCGAAGCAATGAAGATGAAGACGCCGATGATTGCCAAGGTTTCTGGCACGGTCGCGAGCATTGCGGTCAAGGCTGGCGATGCGGTCGAACCGGGACGGGTTCTGGTGACGATTTCCTGAGCGGGGGAACGGCGATGCATGACCTTCACCTGCTCGACCTGTTTCAGGGGGTCGCGACGCTGCTGGCAGCCGATCCGAAGATTGCGATCGGGCGCATTGCGCTGATGCTGCTCGGCTTCCTGCTGATCTACCTGGGCAAGAAGGAGGTCCTCGAACCCCTGCTGATGATTCCGATGGGCCTCGGGATGGCTGCGGTCAATGCCGGGGTGATGTTTTTCGACAGCGGCAAGACGGGAACACTGTTTCTTGATCCTCTGGTCAGCCAACCCGGCGCGGTGGTCAACATGTTGCAGATCAACTGGCTGCAACCAATCTATACGCTGATGTTCAGCAATGGCCTGATCGCCTGCCTGGTGTTCATGGGCATTGGCGTCCTGCTCGATGTCGGCTTCGTCATGGCGCGTCCGTTCCAGAGCATGATCCTCGCGCTGTTCGCGGAACTCGGCACGGTCGTCGTTTTTCCCATCGCGGTCGCGCTCGGCATGGGCGAACGCGAGGCCGCATCGGTGGCGCTGATCGGCGGCGGTGACGGGCCGATGGTCCTCTTCGCCTCGCTGATCCTGGCCAAGGACCTGTTCGTGCCAATTACCGTTGTCGGCTATCTTTACCTGGGCCTGACCTACGGCGGCTATCCGCATCTGATCAAGCTGCTGGTCCCTGAGCGCCTGCGCGGTATTCCGATGCCGGTGGACGATGTTCAGAAAATCACCTCGGGCCAGAAACTGGTGTTCGCCGTCGTCGTCTGTACGCTGCTCTGCCTGCTTTTCCCGGTCGCTGCGCCGCTCTTCCTGTCGCTTTTCGTCGGCGTCGCCGTGCGCGAGAGCGGCCTGGTTAACTTCGCCAACCTGATGGGCAGCACCTTCCTTTACGGCGCGACTTTCTTTCTCGGACTGACCTTGGGCATCCTGTGCGAGGCCAGCACCATTCTCGATCCGGTCGTGCTCAAGCTGCTGCTGCTCGGCATTCTGGCGCTGCTGCTCTCGGGGATCGGCGGCATCATCGGCGGCTATGCGCTCTATTTCTGGTACAAGGGCAAATACAATCCGATCATCGGCATCGCCGGCGTCAGCTGTGTGCCGACGACGGCCAAGCTGGTGCAGAAGATCGCCACCCAGGCCAATCCCGGGGTCATGATCCTGCCGCATGCCCTGGGGGCGAGCATCAGCGGCGTCATCACGACGGCGATCCTGACTGGCATTTACGTTGCCATGCTGCGCTGAGCTTGTGCTGAGTCGGCTCGATCGCGCCGCCTTGCGGTAAAATTCGGCCTCTTTCCACCGTCGACCGCAACAGCCTGCCGCCATGACCGAAAACACCTCCCTTTCCTACCGCGATGCCGGTGTCGATATCGATGCCGGCGATGCCCTTGTCGAACGGATCAAGCCGCTCGCCCGGAAAACCCTGCGCGACGGCGTGCTCGGCGGCATTGGGGGCTTCGGCGCCCTGTTCGAGGTGCCGAAGCGTTATCAGGAGCCGGTGCTGGTGTCCGGCACCGACGGCGTCGGCACCAAGCTGCGCCTGGCTTTCGACCTGAATCGCCACGACACCGTCGGCCAGGATCTGGTGGCAATGAGCGTCAATGACATTCTGGTGCTCGGCGCCGAATCGCTGTTCTTCCTCGACTACTTTGCCTGCGGCAAGCTCGATGTCGATACTGCCGCGGCGGTCGTCGGCGGCATCGCCAAGGGCTGCGAGCTGGCCGGTTGTGCGCTGATCGGTGGCGAAACCGCCGAAATGCCGGGTATGTACCCGGCCGGCGAATACGATCTGGCCGGCTTTGCCGTCGGCGTCGTCGAGAAGTCGAAGGCCATCGACGGCAAGAACATCCAGCCGGGCGACGTCGTCCTCGGCCTGGCTTCTTCCGGCGCGCATTCCAACGGTTACTCCTTGGTACGCAAGATCATCGAGCGCTCGAAGCCGGACATGAACGCCAAGTTCGACGAGGTTGACGGAAAAGCGCGCACGCTGGCCGATGTCGTCATGGCGCCGACCCGCATCTACGTCAAGCAGGTGCTGGCCACCATGCAAAAGATCACGATCAAGGGCATGGCCCACATCACCGGCGGCGGCTTGCTCGAAAATGTGCCGCGCGTGCTGCCGGAAAACACCGTTGCCGAGTTGGAAAAGGCCGCCTGGCCGCGTCCCAGGCTGTTCGACTGGATGCAGGCCGAAGGCAATGTCGCCGAAAACGAAATGCACCGCGTCTTCAACTGCGGCATCGGTCTCATCGTCGTCGTCGCGGCCGCCGATGCCGATGCCGCCATGGCCGAACTGAAGGCGCAGGGCGAGGCGGTCTATCGCATCGGCAAGATCCGGGCGCGGCAGGGTGACGAAGCGCAGACCGTGGTGGTCTGATTTTCTGCGGCAGGCCACCGCGCTGATCTGCGGCCTGCTGTTGCTCAATTTTTCCGCGCCGTTGCAGGCAGCGGAAAAGTCCGTACAGAAATCGGTACCGTTCAAGAAAACCGCCGCCAGGCGGGCGACCAAGAAGCCGGTGACAGCGCATCCTTCCTCTGAGATTGGGACCGCCGAAATCGTCGAATCCGAAACGACCGGACTGCGCGGCAGCGCCAGTTTTTACGGCAAGGATTTCCACGGGCGGCGCACGGCGACCGGCGAGACCTTCGACCAGCGCGGTTTTACTGCGGCCAGCAATCGTTTTCCCCTTGGTAGCTGGGTTGCCGTTAGGCGGCTCGACAACGACCGCTGCGCCGTGGTCAAGGTTAATGACCGCATGCATGCCCGTCATCGGCGACGGGTCATCGACGTCTCGCGCGGGGTTGCGGAATATCTGGACATGGTGCGCGCCGGCGTCGTTCTGGTCCGTGTGGCGCAGCTCAAGGATGATGGGCGCGACGATCAGTCATGCCAGGCAGCATTCGATGCAGGCACACCGCCGGAACCCAAACTCGATGCGTTGCACTGACCGGAAATCTCTCCCGATGTGCCGCCGATTTCGCTACAATTGAACCCATTACTGACTTGTCGGTCAGTAGTAAACAATTTGGTGCCCGCCCCATGAAGAAAAATACCCGAACCGGAATCATTGCCCTTGCCCTCGCCGGCATGGTTGGCCTTGGCTACTATGCCTATACCGCGAATCGCGCGCCGGCCGCAGGGCCTGGCGCCTCGGCTGGCGGGGCCGGTGGCAAGCCGGGGGGCGGCGGGCCGCCGGGCGGTTTTGCGGTGGCGGTCGAAGTGGCCAAGGTCGCCGCGATCGATTTTTCCGACGAAGCCAGCGCGGTCGGCAATCTGAAATCGAACGAGTCGGTGGTTTTGCGCCCGGAAACACCCGGGCGTATCGCTGCGATCAATTTCAGGGACGGCAGCATAGTCGGCAAGGGCACGCTGCTGGTGGCCATTGATGACGCCATTCAGGAAGCGGAGCTGCAGCAGGCGCGCGCCAACCTGAGTCTGGCCCAGAGTAATTTCAAGCGTAACAAGGAGCTGCTGGATAAGCGCTTCGTCAGCCAGCAGGCGCTGGACAACTCGGCGGCGACGCTGAAAGTGCAGGAGGCAGCGGTGCAACTGGCCGAGGCCAAGGTCGCCAAGACGCGCATCAAGGCGCCGTTCAACGGCATGGTCGGGCTGCGCAATGTCAGTGTTGGCGATTACGTCAAGGAAGGGCAGGACCTGATAAACATTGAGGACATTGGCACGCTGAGGGTCGATTTCAAGTTGCCGGAAACCTATCTCGGTCGTATTACCAAAGGGCAGGCCGTCGAAGTGGTCACTGACGCGCTGCCGGGCTCAACCTTCGCGGCGGTGCTCGAAGCGGTGGACCCGCTGGTCGATCAGGGCGGGCGGGCAATTTCCAGTCGCGCACGGCTCGACAACGCTTCCGGCAAGCTGCGCCCGGGCATGTTCGTCCGTGTTCGCCTGCTGTTCGGCGAGCGCAAGAATGTGCTGATGGTGCCCGAGCAGGCCATCGTGCCGGGCGCCCAGCCGACGGTGTTCAAGGTGGTCGAGGGCAAGGCGACCGCCACCAAGGTCGGACTCGGCGTGCGTCGGGCGGCCCAGGTGGAAGTCATCGACGGCCTGACGGCGGGCGACGTAGTGGTTACCGCCGGCCAGCTCAAATTGCGCGATGGCGCCCCGGTCCGGGCGATCGGCCAGGGCGTGCCGGCCGCCAGCGGAATGGGCGGCATGGCGGGAATGGAGGGCATGTCCGGAATGGGTGGCATGGCGGCTGAAGCAAAATGAGAATTTCCGAGATCTGCATCAAGCGGCCGGTCTTCGCGACCGTGCTGTCGCTGGTCGTGATACTGATCGGTATCGTTTCCTACACGCGGCTGCCGGTGCGCGAATATCCGAAGATCGACGAGCCGGTGGTCACGGTCGACACGACGTATCGCGGCGCCTCGGCCGAAATCATCGAATCGCAGGTCACCAAACCGCTCGAGGATTCGCTGGCTGGCATCGAGGGCGTCGAGGTCATCACTTCGATCTCGCGCGCCGAGAACAGCCAGATTTCCGTGCGCTTCAAGCTCGAACGCGCACCGGATTCGGCGGCTGCCGATGTCCGTGACCGGGTTTCGCGGGTGCGCAACAAACTGCCTGATTCGGTCGACGAGCCGGTGATCGCCAAGGTCGAGGCCGACGCCAACCCGATCATCTGGCTCGCATTTTCGTCCGACCAGCATTCGGCGCTCGAAGTGACCGATTTTGCCAGCCGCATCGTCAAGCCGCGCCTGCAGACACTGCCGGGGGCGGCCGACGTGCGTATTTTCGGCGACCGCAAGTTTGCCATGCGCATCTGGCTCGACCGCCAGCGCCTCGCCGCCTACCAGCTGACCCCGGCCGACGTCGAGGATGCGCTCAGGAAGCAGAACGTCGAGGTGCCGGCGGGTCGTATCGAGAGCCGCGAGCGCGAATTCTCGGTGGTCGCCAATACCGACCTGACCAAGCCGGAGCAATTCGGCGCCATCATCGTCAAGACCGTGAATGGCTACCCGGTACGTATTTCCGATCTCGGCCGCGTCGAGATCGGCGCCGCCTCCGAGCGCAGCTCGGTGCGCTTCAAGGGACGTTCAGCCGTCGCGCTCGGCGTCATCAAGCAGGCAACGGCCAATCCGCTCGAATTGTCGAAGGCCTTGCGCGCCGAACTGCCCAAGGTGACCAGCGAATTGCCGCCTGGCATGCGCGTCGATATCGCCTACGATTCGTCGATCTTCATCGATCGCTCGATCGAGGCCGTGTTCAAGACCATCGGCGAAGCGATCCTGCTGGTGCTGGCGATCATTTTCTTCTTCCTGCGCAACTTCCGGGCGACGCTGATTCCGCTGGTGACCATCCCGGTCTCGCTGGTCGGCGCCTTCGCCATCATGTTCATGCTTGGCTTCACGATCAATACACTGACCCTGCTGGCGCTGGTGCTGGCTATCGGTCTCGTCGTCGATGACGCCATCGTCATGCTGGAAAACATCTACCGTCATATCGAGGAAGGCATGCCGAAGATGCAGGCGGCCTTGCAAGGCTCGCGGGAAATCGGTTTTGCCGTCGTCGCAATGACGCTGACGCTGGCGGCGGTCTATGCCCCGGTGGCTTTCATGACCGGGCGCACCGGCAAGCTGTTCATCGAATTTGCGCTGACCCTGGCCGGCGCCGTGCTGGTTTCCGGTTTCGTCGCGCTGACCCTGTCACCGATGATGTGCTCGCTGCTGCTCAAGCACGAAGAAAAGCATGGCAAGGTCTTCATGGCCATCGAAGGCTTCCTGAACTGGTTGAATTTGGGCTACAAACGGGTGTTGACCGCAGCGCTCGGCCAGCGCTGGATCATCATGGCGGGATTCGTCGCTGTTGCCGCTTCCAGCGTGGTGCTGTTCGGCATGCTGAAATCGGAACTGGCGCCGGTCGAGGATCGCGGCGTGATTCTCGGCGTCTTCCTCGGGCCCGACGGTGCGACCCTTGATTACACCGACAAGTATGCACGCCAGATCGAAGGCATCTACAGCCAGACGCCGGATATCGAGCGCTTCTTCGTCGTTTCCGGCAACCCGACGGTCAGCCAGGGTATTTCCTTCGTCGGTCTCGCCGACTGGAAAGAACGCAGTCGCCGCTCGCCGGATATCGCCAAGGAGCTGTTCCCGAAGTTCATGGCCATCCCCGGCGTGCTGGCCTTCCCGGTGACGCCGCCGTCGCTCGGCCAGAGTCCGCGCGAACGGCCGATCAATTTTGTCGTCGTTACCTCGGCTTCCTATGAGGAACTGCAGCAGGTGACCGCCAAGATACTCGCCGAGGTTGCCAGGAATCCCGGGCTGACCAACGTCGATACCGATCTCAAGCTGAACAAGCCGGAGCTGTCGATCGAGGTCAAGCGCGACAAGGCGGCCGACATGGGCGTTCCGGTCGAGAGCATCGGGCGCACGCTGGAAACGCTGCTCGGCGGCCGCCAGGTCACACGCTTCAAGCGCGATGGCGAACAGTACGATGTCATCGTTCAGGTTGCCGACAGTGACCGCCGCAATCCGGACGATATCCGCGACATTTACGCGCGTGGCCGCGACGGCAGCATGATTTCGCTCGATAACCTGGTAGCTGTTCAGGAAACCATCGCGCCGCGCGAACTGAATCACTTCGGGCAGCGTCGCGCGGTGACCATCACTGCCAACCTGGCGCCTGGCTACACGATGGGCGAGGCACTGACCTTCATGGACGGCGTTGCCGCGCAGATCCTGACGCCCGGCTACGCGGTCGACTACAACGGCCAGACGCGCGAATTCCGCCAGTCGTCCTCGTCGCTGGGGCTGACCTTCACGCTGGCGCTGGCCTTCATCTACCTGGTGCTGGCGGCGCAGTTCGAAAGCTTCCGCGACCCCTTTATCATCATGCTGACCGTCCCGCTGTCGATGGCAGGCGCCCTGCTGGCGCTCTGGCTGACCGGCGGCACGCTCAACGTCTATAGCCAGATCGGCCTGGTGACGCTGGTCGGCCTGATCACCAAGCACGGCATCCTGATCGTCGAGTTCGCCAACCAGTTGCAGGAAAAGGGACTGGCGTTGAAAGAGGCAGTGATCGAGTCGGCCACCCTGCGCCTGCGGCCGATCCTGATGACGACCGGCGCCATGGTGCTGGGCGCCTTGCCACTGGCGCTGGCGACCGGGGCCGGCGCCGAGTCGCGGCAGCAGATCGGCTGGGTCATCGTCGGTGGCCTGCTGCTCGGCACCTTCTTCACGCTATTCGTGGTGCCGACGGTGTATACGCTGCTGGCAGCGCGCAAGGCACCGCTGGCAGACGGTTCAGGCGAGTATTCGGCAGCAGCTAACGCGCATTAGGCACCAAGAAATCCGGCAACTCGCGCGGTGACCTTGTCGCCCAGCGCGGGGTCGAGGCAATCGTAGTTCTCGGCGGCGAAGGAGTTGGTCAGCCAGGTAATCTGACGCTTGGCCAACTGGCGCGTCGCGAAAATGCCACGGTCGCGTAGTTCCTTCTGCGGAATGATGCCTTCCTGGGCTTCCCAGGTCTGGCGATAGCCGACACAGCGCATCGACGGCAGGTCGAGACTCAGCTCGTACTTCCGGCGCAGCATGCGTACTTCGTCATCCAGGCCGGCCAGCAGCATTTCGTCGAAGCGGCGGGCGATGCGCGTATGCAGTTCGGCGCGGTCGGCCGGTAGCAGGGCGAACGACAGGAAATCGTAGGCTGGTTGCTGGTGCTCGCTCGCCGCCAGCAATTCCGACATCGGCCGGCCGCTCAACTGACAGATTTCCAGCGCGCGTTGCAGGCGCTGGCTGTCGGTCGGATGCAGCCTTGCTGCGGTCGATGGGTCGAGAAGGGCCAATTTCGCGTGCATTGCTGGCCAGCCGAGGATGGCCGCCTCGGCATCGATTTCGGCGCGCAGCGCGGCGTCGGCTTGCGGCAGTTCGGCGAGGCCGTGCAGCAGGGCGCGGAAATACAGCATCGTGCCGCCGACCAGCAAGGGCACCTTGCCGGCAGCGCTGATTTCATCCATCGCGGCCAGCGCATCGGTGCGGAAGCGGGCGGCGGAATAGCGCTCTTCGGGCGATATCAGGTCGATCAGGCGGTGCGGGTAGCGGGCCAGCATCGCCCGATCGGGCTTGGCAGTGCCGATATCCATGTCGCGGAAAACCTGCGCCGAATCGACGCTGATCAGTTCGACCGGGAAGCGGTCGGCGAGCGCCATGGCAAGGCCCGTCTTACCCGATGCAGTCGGACCCATGAGCAGAATGGCGGGCGGCAGGCGGGTTTGAATCATGGCGCCGAATGCTATCACGCACCCCGCAGACAGGGCCGGTTTATAATGCCGTCATCAAAAGGGCCGCAAGCCAAAGGGGGAAACCATGCCGCTCGTTCCATGCCGCGCCTGCGGTCACACCGTCGATCTCTCGGCCGAAGCCTGTCCGGGCTGCGGCGCCACCAATCCTGGGCGCAAGATGAGTCGCCAGCAGCATGACCTGATTGTCCTGCTGGTCCAGCTCGTGATCGGTACCGCGCTGGTCTTCTGGGCCGGCAACGCGGCCTGGAATGCGGTTGGTCCGATCATCCAGCAGCAAATGGCGAAGTCGACAAACGGCTGACCGGGGCGTCGGCAACAGGCGTTACCAGAGCGGTTACCAGCGCAGGGTGAAGCGGAATTCCGCGCGACTGGGTTCGCTGTTCGTAATGCGAACGCGCGCGGTGTAGTCGTTCGCTTGCTCGGGTTGCTGGACGATTTCGACGGTGCCGGGGCCTTCGATATTTTCCAGGCGCACTGTGACCGGGCGTGCCGGCAGGAAACCCTCCACGCGAGTGTCCTGGTGCTGCCGGCGCAGACTGCGGCCGGAGAGGACGTTGACGCGGACGCTGCGATGGCGGAGCGAGACCTCGATGGTGCGGTCGACATCGCCGCGCCAGTTTAGGTTGTTGCCAAGCTGGGTCGTACCGGCTGGGGCTGTTGCAGGAGCGGCTGCTTCCTCGGCGCTGGCCGGCAAGGTTGCGAAGGCGGCGCCGAGGCAGAGCAGGGCGCCGGAAAGAAACGCGGCATATGGCTTCATGGCGAAATCGTGGATTCGTGAAAGAAGCTCCCGAGAATACGTGAGCAGCTCTAGCATGTCCATTTGACGCGCATTATTGATGAGGCGGCAGGGATGTCTCGTCGGCCGCTTGGGCGAGCCGCTCGTACTCGGCGATGACCTCGGCACCAAGCAGCAGCAGGGTAGCGGCCAGTTCGAAACTGAGCAGGATGGCGATGGCGCTGGTCAGCGAGCCGTAGACGACGCTGGCATTCGACAGGCTGCTGAAATACCAGACCAGAACGTGACGGATAATTTCCCACAGGCCGGTCGCGGCAATGCCGCCAACCAGCGCATGCCGTACCGAAACCCGGCCGACCGGCAAAAAGTGGTAGATCGCGGCGATCATCAGCGCTTCGGTGGTCAGCCCGAGCAGGTGGAATATCGTGCCCGAAACGCCTTGCAGATGCCAGATGTGACCGGCAATCGAGACGCTGTCCGGCACCCGGGTCTGGACGCCGACCGAAATCAGCGTCACGGCCAGCAGGCCGATGCCGAGCAGGCCGACGAAGGCATAGGGCAGCAGCAGCGAAAAGAGCGACGAACGTTGATCGGCCATGTCGCGATGCCCGAAGATGACCCCCATCGCCTGGTTCATTGCCGAGAATGTGACCGAGCTGAAGAAGATCAGGGTGCCGAGCATAACGGTACCGATGGCGACCTGCTGTTCAAGAAAGCGCGACAGTTCGTCGAGGACTGCGGCGGACTGGCTGGGCACCATCCAGTCCAGATAGCGCCCGAGGGTGTCCAGCAGTTGGTCCGGCGAAACCAGCTTGGAGAGAGCGATGACGCTGAGGATCAAGAGCGGAACGAGGGAAATCAGTGCGTAGTAGGCGATGGCGCCGGCCAACAACAGGCCGCGGTGGGCCTGAAAGTTCTTCAGTACGCGCAGGACGAAGCCGAGCGGGTTGGCGAGGGCCTGAACAGCGGGGGAGTGGTGGCGATGCGGCATCTGACTGGAGGGTTCGGTTGATTGCCGCTTATTGACCGCGCAAAAACAGTTTGTCGAGCTGGTCGAGGCTAAGTTCAGTCCATGTCGGCCGACCGTGATTACACTGGCCGGCGCGTTCGGTTTCTTCCATCTGGCGCAGCAGCGCGTTCATTTCCGGCACACTGAGCAGGCGACGGGCACGGACGGCACCGTGGCAAGCCATCGTCGCCAGTAGTTCATTGCGCCGCGCGGTGGTGAGATGTGTGATGCCGTGTTCGCGCAGTTCGGCGATCAGCGAGCGTGCCAGCGCCACCGGGTCGCCGGATTGCAGCAGCGCCGGCACGCCGCGCACGCCAAGCTGTTGCGGCCCGAGCGGGGCGATGGCAAAGCCGAGTTCGGCGAGCGCTTCGGCGTGTTCCTCGACGGCGGCGATGTCGAGCGCCTCGGCCGAAAACACGGCCGGAATCAGCAGCGCCTGGGTGGCGATCTGCCGGTCGTCGAAGGCCGTTTTCAGGCGTTCATACAGGATGCGCTCGTGTGCCGCATGCATGTCGACCAGCACCAGGCCGCGGATGTTCTGGGCCAAGATGTAGATGCCGTGCAACTGGGCTAGCGCGTAGCCGAGCGGCGGAATGCCAGGGTCGACGGCGGATTCAGGCTGAAATTGCACGCTGTTTTCAAGCGGGCCGCTGGTGGCTGACGTTACAGTCTGGGCGGCGCGGGCAAAGGCGAGATAAGCAGCCGCGGCCGGTTCAGCTACGCCGAGGCTGGCCTGGTGGCGAAGCGGCGATGCGTACCCCAAGGGTACTTCCTGCGGAGCGTAACTGAAATTTGCCGGTTTTTCGGCGTTGACCGCGGCAAATGGCGTTGCGTTGGACTCAACGGCGACCGGCGTCGCCAGCGTGCGTTGTAACGCATGAAAGACGAACTGGTGTATGGCACGCGAATCGCGAAAACGGACTTCGGTCTTGGCCGGATGCACATTGACATCGACCAGCGCCGGGTCGATCTCGATGAACAGGCAGACGGCCGGCTGGCGGCTGCCGTGCAGCACGTCGCGATAGGCTTCGCGCAGCGCATGGCTGATCACCTTGTCGCGCACGAAACGGCCATTGACGAAAACCTGCTGCCCATCCTTCGCTTCGCCGGCGCGGGTCGGGTCGATGGCGAAGCCGGCGATTGCCAGCGGGCCGGCCTGCACTTCGAGCCGGCGCGCGGCGACCAGGAACTCGTTGCCGAGAATGTCGGCGATGCGCCGCGCGCGGTCGGCCGGCGCCAGCTGGAACAGGCTGCGCCCGTTGTGTGTCAGGCTGAAGGCGACATCGGGCCGGGTCAGCGCCAGACGGCGGACGGCGTCGGCGCAGTGGGCAAACTCGGTGCCCTCGGCCTTGAGGAATTTGCGCCGCGCCGGGGTGTTGAAATACAGGTCACGCATCTCGACCAAGGTGCCGGCCATCAGCGCCGCAGGTTCGGGCTCGGCGCCAGGTTCGGCTTTCAGCTTCCAGGCTTGCGCCGCACCACGTTCGCGGCTGCTGATGGCCAGGCGGGCGACGGAAGCCACCGAGGCCAGCGCCTCGCCGCGAAAACCGAGGCTGGCGACGTGTTCCAGGTCGTCGAGCGAAACAATTTTCGAGGTGGCATGGCGAGTCAGGGCCAGCGCCAGCTGTTCGCGGGCGATGCCGCAGCCATCGTCGGTGACGCGGATCAGCTTGACGCCGCCTTCTTCCAGATGCACCTGGATCGCCTTGCTGCCGGCGTCGAGGCTGTTTTCGAGCAGTTCCTTGAGTACCGAGGCAGGCCGTTCGACCACCTCGCCGGCAGCGATCTGGCTGATCAGCAGGTCGGGAAGGCGGGCAATGGTCGGCATCGGCGGATTATACCTTGGGGTAAAATCAGGCCTTCATCATGCTCGGCGTCCCACATGGAATTCCTCACCCAGTTCATCGACATCGTGCTGCACCTCGACAAGCATCTGGCGCTTCTGGTGCAGCAATACGGGCTGTGGATCTACGGCATCCTGTTCGTCATCATCTTTTCCGAAACCGGCTTCGTCGTGACGCCCTTTCTGCCCGGCGATTCGCTGCTCTTCGTGGCCGGGGCGCTGGCGGCGCTGGGCGAGGGCGGCATGGATATTTTCGTGCTGATCGTCGTGCTTTCGGTAGCGGCGATCCTCGGCAATACCGTCAATTATCATATCGGACGCTATCTCGGCCCCAAGGTCTTTCATTGGGAGAATTCGCGCTTCTTCAATCGTGCGGCACTGCTCAAGACGCATGCCTTCTACGAAGTGCACGGCGGCAAGACGCTGGTCATCTCGCGCTTTCTACCCTTGTTCCGCACCTTCGCGCCTTTCGTCGCCGGCATCGGGGCGATGTCCTACGCCAAGTTCACGCTGTTCAACCTGGCCGGCGCCATCGCCTGGGTCGCCTCGTTGTGCCTGGCCGGCTACTGGCTGGGCAATATCCCGTGGGTCAAGGCCAACCTGTCGCTGATCATCATCGGCATTATCGTCGTGTCGCTGGTGCCGGTTGCAATCGGCTGGCTCAAGCACCGGGCGGCCTGATGCGCTGGCTGGTCATTCTCCTGATCCTGTCGCTGGCCGGATGTGCGACGAAGATGGGGAGGGATGGCCGGACGCAGACCACGGTCGACGCCAAATATCTGGCCAAAACCGAAATCGACCGTATCGCCGATACGGTGCGTGGCGAAGTGGTCGACGGCCTGATGCTGATCGCCGACAAGCTCTACAAACGTAATCCGCGCGAGTGGAAGAAAGCCGGCGTCGCCAGCCGTGAAGCCGCGCTGGTGCGGCTGAAGCGGCGCAATGTACAAAGCCTGCCGGAACTCGGTGGCCGGCGCGAAGGGCAGGCGGCGGCGCTGGCCTTCAGCGAGACTTACGAAGGTGATCGCGTCGCGGCACTGATGTTCGGCTTGCTGACGATGACCGATGCCGCCTTCAACTACAAGGATGAATTTTTCATCCTCGATTCGCTCGACGAGCGGAAACTCTACAATTCGGCGCGCAACATGGAAATCGCCGTGTGGAAGCTGAACGATGACCGCAACCGGGCCGGCGAGCTGTTTCTGCTGGCGAACGAACTCGATCCGGCCCATCGCAATCTTTCCTTCGAGCGCGAGTTCGGCCGCCAGATGGGTTTGCTCGACCTGATGGCGGTGATCGTCGCCGATCGCAACGGGCGCGGTATTTCGCGCGTCAGCCAGTCGGTCGTCTCCACCGTATTTTTGCCTGTGGGCTTCCTCAAATGAAAAACATCGTCATCCTGATTTCGGGCCGTGGTTCCAACATGGAGGCGCTGATCGCCGCCCGCGACGCTGGTACGCTGCCGGTCAATATCGCTGCCGTGATCAGCAACCGGCCCGACGCGGCGGGGCTGGAAACCGCCGAAAAGGCCGGCATCACGGTGCACTACATCAACCACAAGGCATTTCCCGAGCGTGACGTCTTCGACGCCGCTCTGGCAGAATGCATCGACGGCTTCGCGCCCGACCTCGTCGTGCTGGCCGGTTTCATGCGCATCCTGGGCGACGGCTTCGTACGCCATTACGCAGGCCGCCTGATGAACATCCACCCTTCGCTGCTGCCGGCCTTTCCCGGACTCCACACGCACCGCCGGGCGCTTGACGAGGGCGTGCGCATCCACGGTTGCAGCGTGCATTTCGTGACGCCGACGCTCGATCACGGCCCGATCATCATCCAGGCCGCCGTGCCGGTGCTCGACAGCGATGACGAGGCGATGCTGGCTGCCCGTGTGCTGCGCCAGGAACACCGGATCTACCCGCAGGCCGTGCGCTGGTTCGTTGCCGGCCGGCTGCGCCTGGAAGGCGGCCGGGTTCGGCTGGCCGGCGAAGCGCTTGCCGATACCGCGCTGATCGCGCCCGAGGCCGCTTGAGCGGCGATGCCGGTCGCGCTGTTCGCCGCGCTGCTCGGATCGTTGGCCATTCATGCCGCCGCGCTGCTCGGGATGGATGGCGAACTGTTCGGCGGCGAGCCGGAACCAGAGCAGGCTCCGCTGCAGGCCGAGCTTCGCCCGCCGCCACCACCACCTGCCGCCGCGCCCGTGATTACACCGAAACCGGCAACGGTACCGGCAGCCAGGCCGCCAGCGCCGCCACGCCTGGCAATTGCCCGGCCTTCTCCGCTGGGCGCGCCGCTGGCGCCGACGGTGCCCGAAACGGCATCAAAAATCACCCCTGAAAAGCCGTCGACCGCAACGATGACCCCCAGCCCACCTGCCACCCCGGTTCTGCCGGCAACCGGCGCGATCCGTTTCGCCATCTACAAGGAATCGCTCAACCTGCAGGTCGGGCGTGCCGAGCATCGCTGGGATTTCACCGAGGATGGTCGTTACCGCCTGACCGGGGTCACCGAAACCAGCGGCTTGGTCTCGTTGTTCAAGCCGATCCGCATAACGACCGAAAGCGCCGGGCGCCTGGTTGCCGGCGGTCTGCAACCGGAAACCTACCGCAGCCTCAAGAACGGCAAGGATGCCAACGAAAATGCCGATTTCGACTGGACGACGCGCGAAGTCCATCTGTCGCGCGACGGCAGCGTGCGGCCGATTGCGCCGGGAACGCAGGATATCCTGTCGCTCAACTACCAGCTCGCCTACTTGGGTGACCTGAGCGAAGGTACCGTGGTCGGCGTCGTGACCGGCAAGAAATACGAACGCTACGAGATGGATTCGCTGGGCGAGGTGGAAATCGAACTGCCGGCCGGGCGCTTCCGCACCCAGCACCTGCGCGCCCTGACCGACAACATGACGGAGGTGTGGATCGCGCTCGACCACGACCGCTTGCCGGTTAAAATCCGCTTCACGGATAAGAAAGGCGATAGCTTCATGCAGGTCGCCACCGAACTAGGATCGCCATGAAAGCCCGCTTCACTCCCGCCCTTTTTGCCCATGCCGAGGCCGTCCTTGGGCTGTTGCTGCGCTTCGACTACCCGGCCGATGCCATCGTTTCACGCTATTTCCGCGAGCATCGCGAGCTGGGTCACGCCGACCGTGCCTTCGTTGCCGAAACGGTGTTTGCCGTGCTGCGCCGTGGCCGCAGCATCGAGGCGCGCTGTGCCGGCAAGCTGTCGGACCGCGCCCGCCTGCTGGTCGCGCTGGCCGTGACGCGTGGCTGGAGCCAGCGCGAGCTGGCGCCAGTATTGAAGGCGAGCGAAGAGGACTGGCTGGCGGCGGCCAAATCGATGCCCGAGAGTGAATTCCGTCCGGCGGTGCGCTGCGATTTGCCGGACTGGCTCTACGACCGCCTGGCGGCTCAGTTTGGCGCCGACGAAACCCTGGCGCTGGCGGCGGCACTCAACCAGCCGGCGCCACTCGATCTGCGCGTCAACACTGTCAAGACCAACCGCGAGGCGATGCTTACCCAGTTCGCCGCCGAAGACATTGCCGCCTTCCCCGGCAGTCTGTCGCCGCTGGCCATCCGCCTGCGCGACAAGCCGGCGCTGGCCAGGCATCCCTTGTTCCTCGCCGGCGCCTTCGAGGTCCAGGACGAAGGCAGCCAGTTGCTCGGCTACCTGCTGGAACCGAAGCGCGGTGAGATGGTCGTCGATTTCTGCGCCGGGGCCGGCGGCAAGACGCTGTTGCTCGGCGCGCTGATGAAAAACACCGGCCGCCTCTATGCCTACGATGTGTCCGACAAGCGCCTTGCCAGGCTGAAGCCGCGCCTGGCGCGTTCCGGGCTGTCCAATGTGCATCCGGTGCGCATCGAGCACGAGCGTGACACCAGGATCAAGCGGCTGAGCGGCAAGGTCGACCGCGTGCTGGTCGACGCGCCATGTTCCGGCCTTGGCACGCTACGCCGCAACCCGGATCTCAAATGGCGTCAGGATGAGGGTTCAGTCGCCGAACTGGCGCTCAAACAGGCCGCCATTCTCGAAGCTGCCGCCCGCCTGGTGCGCCCCGGCGGGCGTGTCGTCTATGCCACCTGCAGCCTGCTGGCCGCCGAGAACGAGGCTATCGTCGACGCCTTTCTAGCCACCCATCCGGAATTTACCTTGACCCCGGCTGCCGGCGTGCTGGCCCGCCATGGTATCGAACTTGAAGGCGATTTCCTGCGCCTGCTGCCGCACCGTCACCATACCGACGGATTCTTTGCCGCGGTACTGGATAAAAAGTCATGAACGCACAAAAACAGGCCCTGCAGTTGTTTCACGATTTGCTGGACGATCTTGGCGACCCGAATTTTGTCTGGCAACTGGTGGCGCTGGCGGCCAGTATCGGCGTTGCCTGGCTGGTCGCGCGCTGGTGGCTCAGGAATCACGGTGGCAGCGTCGGGCGTCTGCGCGACGCCAGCGCCCGGCTGGCCTTTCCGCTGGCGGGATTGCTGCTGGTCGGCGCAACCAAGCTGGTGCTGGAGCATTTCATCCACGTCAATCTGTTTCGCCTGGCGATTCCGCTGCTCGCTTCGCTGGTGCTGGTGCGCGGCGTTGTCTATGTGCTGCGCCAGGCGTTCCCCCGCGCGGCCTGGCTGGCCACTTGGGAACGGATCATCGCCACCGTGGTCTGGAGCGCGCTGGCGCTTCATATTCTGGGCCTGCTTCCGTATGTGATCGAGGCGCTGGAGCGGGTCGCCATTCCGTTCGGCGGCCTCAAGGATTTCAATCTCTACGTCTTGTTGCGCGCCTCGGTGACGGTTTTCCTAACAGTGGTCATCGCGCTCTGGGTTTCAGGTCTGATCGAATCACGCCTGATGCGCCTGCAAGGCGTCGATTCCAATCTGCGCATCGTCGGTGTGCGCGTCACCAAGGCGCTGCTGACGGTGGCCGCACTGGTCACCGGGCTGTCGCTGGTCGGCATCGACATGACGGCATTCTCGGTATTCACCGGCGCCCTCGGCGTCGGCCTCGGTCTCGGCATGCAACGCATCGCCAGCAATTATGTGTCCGGTTTCGTCATCCTGCTCGATCATTCGATCCATCTCGGCGACATGATCCAGGTGGGTAACGACAGCGGTCAGGTAACCAAGATCACGACTCGCTACACGGTGCTCAAGCACCCTACGGGCTCCGAGTTCATCATCCCCAATGAATCACTGATCACCACCGTGGTCCAGAACCAGTCGTATTCCGATACCCGCCTGCGCCTGGGAACGACGGTCGGGGTGGCCTACGATACCGATCTCGAACTGGCGATGCGCCTGATGCGCGAAGCGGCGTTGGCGCAACCGCGCGTGCTGAACGACAATGAACCGCGGGTTTTCCTGACCGCCTTCGCCGACAGCAGCATTAATCTCGAACTCGGGTTCTGGATCGCCGATCCCGAGGAGGGGCGGGCAAATATCGTTTCAGACATCAACCTCGCCATCTGGCGCTCGTTCAAGGAACATGGCATCCAGATCCCCTTCCCGCAGCGCGAAGTGCGGGTGCTCAACGACAGAACGGCGGAAAACCCGGAGTAGGTTCGCCGCCGTTTGGTTTGCCGTTATCTTCCCGACCGGGATTTCACGCCGTCAGGTTGTCTGTAGCATGCGCCGCTCGAATGCCCGTTCGGCGCGTTCCTTGCGGTGCTTGGTGAAATATTTCTGGGCGTGGGCGATGCGCATGCCGAGCCGATCCAGCTTGAGAAATTTTCTGGCTTTGCTCTTCGTCTTCTCCATGATGTCTCCTTTGTTGGCTGACGGTGGATTCAATTTAGACCCGGTGCCGACAGTCGTCTGTTCGACTTGTTCGGTGTCTTTGTAACATTCGATGACGTGTGCCGTTCGCCGGTGATCTGCCGGCCTGCGGCTTTGCCGCTGGTCGGCTGCGAGCCGAGCAGCACCGGCAAACGCGCGGTGACCGGGTTGAGCACGATCGCCCGCGTCATCAGGTCGCCGGCCGGATATTGGTCGTGGATTCTGGTCGTGGATTCGCCAGGAACCGTGTCTGCAGAATGAGTCGTCAGGGAGGCGAAACCTTGCAACTGATTTTCATGGATTTGAAAAGCCGAATTCCTGCGTTGTGTGAAGCTCAAAGATTGCGTGGTTGCCAGCAGGTTTCTGACAAGGGGTTGTCGAGGTATTGTTCTGTTTTTTGGAATGATGATTCTGTTTGTTACTTATTTTTTTGATTTGACAAGTCGGCTATCCTTGTAGGGTGTCAAAAACCCTAAACGGAGACTTCAATGAAATCATTCGCTCTCTTGTCCGCAGCGCTGTTGCTGGGCATGACGCTGGTTGCCGGCGACGCTGAAGCCAAGCGCCTCGGCGGCGGCAAGTCCTTCGGTATGCAACGCCAGGCGGTTACGCCTCAGAAATCGACTACCGCAGCGCCGACCGCCCCGGCGCCGGGCCAAGTTGCGGCAGCGGGGCAGCCCAAGCGTTCTTGGATGGGTCCGGTGGCCGGACTCGCCGCCGGCTTGGGCTTGGCGGCGCTGGCCTCGCACCTGGGATTCGGTGAGGAATTCGCTTCGATGTTGATGATCGGCTTGCTGGTCATGGGCGCCGTGATGGTCATCGGCTTCATTATGCGCCGGCGGGCTGCCCAAGCAGGAGGTGGTGGCATGCAGTATGCCGGTGCGGGCGCTGACCTGCCGCGTGCGCGCCCCGCCGAACCCGGCTTTTCGGCACCGCTTGCTGGCGGCGGGGTTGCTGCTGCGTCTGCCCGCGGCAATATTCCGACTGACTTCGACGCCGAAGGCTTCATCCGCAATGCCAAGGTCAGCTTCATTCGCCTGCAGGCGGCGAACGATGCCGGCGATCTCGAAGATATTCGCGAATTCACGACGCCGGAAATGTTCGGCGAAATCAAGATGAATTTTGCCGAACGCGGCCAGGCCGCGCAGCAGACCGATGTCGTGACGGTCAATGGCGAAGTGCTCGACGTTGCCGAAGAAGACAACCGCTACGTTGTCAGCGTGCGCTTTACCGGACTGATCCGCGAGGAATTCAACGCGCCGGCCGAACCGTTCGATGAGGTCTGGCATATGGTCAAGCCGCGCGATGGCAGCCGGGGCTGGACGCTGGCTGGTATCGAGCAGGTTCAGTAAGGATTAGCGCTTGCTCTTTCAGGGGCTCCGCCGGAGCCCCTTTTTTTGGGCAAAAAAATCCCCGCCACGCGGGCGGGGAAACAGGGAGGTCTCGAAACGGGTATTTCGAGGAGGGTAAAAAGGTGGGGTCAGCCCTTGCGGCGGTGTTTGAGCCAGCGACGCGTCACGAAAATAGCGCCGCCAACGGCTACCGCCGCCAAAACGGCCCTGATCGGCTCGGCCTGACCATCGACCAGCCAGTCAATGCCTGCCACGCCGACGAAAACACCGAGGCTTTCACTGATCGGCAGGTTGTCGGCAAATGCCATCAAGCCGCCTTGCTTGTGCTGGTGTGCTGAACATCGACCGGGAAAAGCCCGAACAGATGCTGGCGGGTTGTTTCGATAAACTGGTTGATGTTTGCTGTGCTCATGTCTTTGCTTTCGTTGCGTGTGTGGTACTTTATATCCATGCAACGAGTTTAATCACCAGTCGCTACGGCGTCTGTGGCGCACGAGTTGCCGTGACGTAACGGCGGATGCTTTTTGCGTAACGGCTTGTAACGGGTTTACTGCGCGATCGGCCAGGCCAGCGTGAAGCGGGCGCCACCGAGTGGTGAGGCGGCGGCATTTGCGGTGCCGCCATGCAGTTCGAGTACACGACGGGTAATTGCCAGGCCGAGGCCGTAGCCGCCGGTGGCGCGGTCACGCGAACGGTCGAGCCGGGTGAAGGCCGAGAAGACGCTTTCGCGCTCTTCCGGCGGAATTCCGATGCCGTCATCATCGACATGGACCATGACGCGTCCGTCCTGCACCTCGGCGCTGACGACGATTTTTTTGCCGGCGTACTTGAAGGCATTGCGCAGCAGGTTGCGCAGGGCATAGGGCATGGCCTTGCGGTCGACCTCGACATCGAGATTTTTTGGCAGTTTTTCGGTGTCGACCGTGATGTTCAGGTTGCGCCCGAGCAGACGGACGGCGTCGACCTCGTCGTCCAACCACTCGGCGAAGCGCACACTTGCGAAATGCGGCTCCGGCGCTTCGCGCTCGAAACGGGCGTAGGTCAGACTGGTGTCGATCAGGTGGTCGAGTTCGTCGAGGTCGGCCTCCATCATGGCCCACAGGCGGGCGCGTTCGACATCGTCGTCGGTATCGGTGAGCATTTCGAGGGCGAAGCGCATGCGGGCCATCGGCGTACGCAGTTCATGCGAAATGGCCGAAGAAAGTTCGCGGTGCGTGGCGAGCAGTTGCTGGACCCGTTCGGCCATGCTGTTCATGGTGTCGGACAGTGGCGCAAAGATCTGGCTGCGCGCCGGTGGCGAGCGTGCCTCGAAATCGCCGTCACCGAGGTCGCGGGCAGTCTGGCGCAGGGTTTCCAGGTCGCGCCAGATCGGGCGCACCCAGAACCACAGCGCAATGCCGAAGATGACGCCGATCAGGCTCCAGGTCAGCAGACGCAGGCGCAGTTCGAGCGGCAGCCGCTCGTTGACTTCCGGGTTCCGGTTGGCGGCCAGCGGGCCGACCACGAGTACCTTGCTGCTGTTGCCGAGCCGGCGGTACATGATGTCGCCATCATGGTCGATGGCGATGTCGCCGGCGTCAAGCTTGACGACCTGCTTCGGCGTCAGGGTGTGATCGAGCGTGATGCGCTCGACGATGCCCAGGCGGTAGGAGAACTTCTCGTCGATCTCCTTGACCTTGAGTTCCCACTCGCGGCGCGGCAGGCGGTAAAGCTCGTCCTCGATCAGCGTGATGGTGCCGCGCATGAATCGGCGCGCATAGTCGTCGGTAATGCCACGTTGCGCAGTGGAGATGATGAAGTCGGCGGTGAAGGCGATGGCGACGAACGAGCCCATCGCCAGCAGGTAAAAATTGAAGAACAGCTTGGACAGGCTGTAGCGCCCGCCGCGCCAGATAGGCAGCGAAACACGGAACAGCGACCGGGCCAGGCCGTGGCTTTTCGCGCGTCCGTCGCCGGACTCAGTTCCAGTCATGTTTGCTGAACAGGTAACCCTTGCCGCGCACAGTCTTGATGCGCGTCGGGTTTTCGGGGTCATCGTTCAATTTCCTGCGCAGGCGCGAGATGCGAGCGTCGATCGAACGATCGAGTCCGTCGAAGCCGATGCCGCGCAGTTCCTGCAGCAGGTCGTCGCGCGAAAGCACGTTGCCGGCGTGCGAGGCGAGCAGCCAGAGAAGATCGAACTCGGCGGTGGTCAGGTCGATCGCTTCATTGCCCAATGAGGCGGTGCGCGTCGCCTGGCTGATCCGGAACTGGCCGAAGACCATCTTTTCGGCTTCGCCAGCCGGGGTTTCGCCAGTCGCCGGCAGGCGGCGCAGCAAGGCCTTGATGCGCGCGAGCAGCAGGCGCGGCTGGACCGGCTTGGCAATGTAGTCGTCGGCACCCATTTCTAGGCCGAGGATCTGGTCGAAATCCTCGTCGCGTGCGGTCAGCATCAGAATCACGCCACGATAATGCGGGCGCACGCTGCGACAGACCTCGAAGCCGTCCTTGCCCGGGAGCATCACGTCGAGGATGACCAGATCCGGCTGCTCGGCAACGATGCGTGCTTCGGCCGTGTCGCCGCGCGGCTCGATGCTCACCTCCAGGTCATTCTTGGTCAGATATTCGGCCGTCAGTTCGGCCAGGCGTTCGTCGTCTTCGACAAGGAGTATGCGTGTGTTCATTCGTCAATCTTAACGGTGGGCCGTCCGCCGGTCCACTCCCTCACACCACAACATCGCATATCTTGCCGCGGCGCTTAGGCGCGCCCTTGGCGATGCCTTAGAATGTCGGCTGCCCCATGTTTTCAAGGAACTCGATGTCATCCGGTAATGTAGATCTGTTCTGGCGTCAGGTGCCCGTCCCGGCATGGTTCGCTGCGCTGGCGCTCGGGATGTTCGGCCTCGTCGCGGCCGGCATGGAACTGCAGCACCTGTGGCGGCTGGCGCCTTGTCCGCTGTGCATCTTCCAGCGTTTGCTCTACCTTGTCATCGGCGTCGTCGCGCTGGCCGGCGCGCTGGTGCCGGCTGCACGGCTGCTGTGGTCGGTGCTGATCGCCGCAATGGCCACCGGCGGCGTCGCGGTCGCCGGCTATCAGACCTGGATGCAGGCTTTTCCGTATCTGGCGAGCGAGTGCAGTTACACCGACCCCAACGCCATCGAGCGCCTGGTCGACTGGCTGGGCATGCAGTGGCCTGCGCTGTTCCTGGCTACCGGATTCTGCACCAGTCGCGAGTGGGAGTTCATCGGTCTGTCGATGGCCAACTGGTCGCTGTTGATCTTCATCGGCGTCCTCGGCTATGCCGCATTGCTCTTCGTGCGCAAGGATTGAGGTACGAGCCGCCACAAAAACAAAACCCGCCGAAAGGCGGGTTCGTCAAAAGCCGGATTGAAGCGACTTACTTCAGCTTCACTTCCTTGTAGGCCACATGCTTGCGGGCCTTCGGGTCGTACTTCATCATCTCCAGCTTTTCAGGCGTCGTGCGCTTGTTCTTGGAGGTGGTGTAGAAGTGTCCGGTGCCAGCCGTGGATTCCAGCTTGATCTTTTCGCGACCGCCTTTAGCCATTTTATCTATCCTTCCTTAATCAGACTTCGCCGCGTGCACGCAGGTCAACGAGGACGGCGTCGATACCGTTCTTGTCGATGAGGCGCAGGCCGGCATTGGAAACGCGCAGGCGGACGAAGCGGTTCTCGCTTTCGACCCAGAAGCGGCGATACTGCAGGTTCGGCAGGAAGCGACGCTTCGTTCTATTGTTGGCATGGGAAACCTTGTTCCCAACCATCGGGGCTTTGCCCGTTACTTGGCAGACTCGCGCCATGATTGGTGCTCCAGAATTCGCTAGAAGAAAGCCCGCGAGTATAGCGAAAACACCCCGCTTCTTTCAAGTGATTTTTGCATTTTCTACAAAAGACCACGTTCGGCAAAGGACAGCGGCGTTCCGCTGCCGGCGACAATGAAGTGATCAAGGACCTTGACATCGACCATGGCCAGCGCCGCTTTCAGGCTCTGCGTCAGCATTTCGTCGGCGCGTGACGGTTCGGCGACGCCGGAGGGGTGGTTATGGGCCAGGATTACGGCCGCCGCGTTGTTGGCCAGCGCCGCCTTGACCACTTCGCGCGGATAGACGCTGGTCTGCGTCAGCGTCCCCGAAAAAAGCTCATCAGCCTTGATCAGGCGGTTTTGCGCGTCGAGCCAGAGGGCCATGAACACCTCGTTCTGGCGCGTCGCCAGTTTCAGGCGCAGCCAGTCGCGTACCTTGCCCGGTGAAGAGAAGGTGTCGCGGGTCGCCATTTCCTGGATCAGTGCCCGCCGGGCCAGTTCGAAACTGGCTTTCAGTTGCGCCGCCTTGGCAGTGCCGATGCCGGAAACGCTGGCCAGTTCGTCGAGCGAGGCGTCGGCCAGGGTACTCAGGCTGCCCTCGAAGCGCAGCAGCAACTCGCGGGCGAGGTCGACGGCACTTTTGCCGCGCACGCCGACGCGCAGATAAATGGCCAGCAGTTCGGCATCGGAAAGTGTTTCCGCGCCGTGTGCCAGCAGTCGCTCGCGGGGTCGTTCGCCTTCCGGCCAGTCGGTGATCGCCATGCCAATTCCAGTAGAATGTCAGTGTCGCTCATTCTAATGGCAAGACAATGGAATTACAGGGAAAGCGCATCGTGCTCGGGGTTACCGGCGGCATTGCCGCCTACAAGGCGGCCGAACTGGTTCGCCTGCTGGGCGGGCAGGGCGCCACGGTGCAGGTGGCAATGACCGAGGGAGCGACGCATTTCGTGACCGCGACGACTTTCCAGGCGCTGTCCGGCAAGCCGGTTTTTACCGACCAGTGGGATGCGCGGATGCCGAACGCGATGGCGCACATTGATCTGTCGCGTGCCGCCGACCTGATCCTGGTCGCGCCGGCCTCGGCAGATTTCCTGGCGCGCTGCGCCAACGGCTTCGCCAACGATCTGCTGGCGACCATGGCGCTGGCACGTGATTGTCCGCTGCTGCTGGCACCGGCGATGAACCGCCAGATGTGGGAGAACCCGGCGACGCAGCGCAATGTCGTGCAGTTGCAGGCCGACGGCGTGCGGTTCGTCGGCCCGGCCAGCGGCGAACAAGCCTGCGGT
>Ga0209202_1000620_pt1 | contig 26678 bp, 28 predicted proteins | sample AD_UKC032_MetaG_FD_184416 | JGI IMG/M metagenome (GOLD analysis project Ga0209202, IMG submission 184416) | Active sludge microbial communities of municipal wastewater-treating anaerobic digesters from USA - AD_UKC032_MetaG (SPAdes) (version 2) | ecosystem: Engineered > Bioreactor > Anaerobic >... | reverse complement strand
GCCTGCAAGAACGAAAACGAGACGCCGTGGGGGGTTAACCGCCGCCGCGTCGTCACCGTCAACGACGGAGTGCCGGGTGAGAAGTCGGTTTCCGTCGCCTGCATGCATTGTTCCGACGCGCCGTGCATGGCCGTCTGCCCGACCGACTGCTTCTACAAGACGGAAGAGGGCGTCGTGCTGCATAACAAGGATGCCTGCATCGGCTGCGGCTACTGCTTCTTCGCCTGCCCCTTCGGCGCCCCGCAGTTTCCCAACGGCCCGGCGGCCTTCGGGGTGCGCGGCAAGATGGACAAGTGCACGTTCTGCGCCGGCGGCCCGGAAGAAAACGGCTCCAAGGCCGAGTTCGAGAAATACGGGCGCAACCGGCTGGCCGAAGGCAAGTTGCCGCTGTGCGCCGAAATGTGCTCGACCAAGGCGCTGCTCGCCGGCGACGCGCCGGTGGTTTCCGACATTTACCGCGAGCGCGTGGCGCGACGCGGCAAGGCTGGCGAGGCCTGGGGCTGGAATACGGCCTATGGCAAGCCGGAGCAGGCGCAGGAACGTACCCAGGAGCGCGCACGCGAGCAGAATCGGGAGGGTGCAAAATGAAAAAGGCACTATTTCTGGCGTTGACCGCAACTGTCGGCCTTGCCGCCTGCGGCGAATACTCGCAGGTGCCCAACTACAAGCAGGGCAACTATCAGGGCAAGTCGGACACCCGGCCGTGGGAGGGTGAGAAGTTCGCCGGCAACAAGCAGGCCTGGGAAAATGACCTGAGAGCGCGCAACCAGGGGCAGACCGAGTACAACCGGATCAAGTGAGGGGCCGACGATGACAACTTCAACACCAAGGTTCCGGCTCGGGCGCCTGCTCGTCGCCGGCTGCCTGCTGCTGGCCGGAAGTCTGCCGCTCGCTGCCGCCGACGCGCCGACACCAGCCCAGCAGCAGGTGGAACGGCAGCAGACGCAGCCGGGCAACAATGCGCCGGTATGGCGCGAGGTGCGCTCCGGCGATTCCTTCTTCACGACCAACCGCGGCCCCGAGGCCGGCGTCCTGATTCAGAGTGAGGGCGACACCTGGCGGCATCTGCGCAACGGCCCGGTGACCTTCTACGGCGGCATCCTCCTGATGCTGGTGGCGGCGGCCATCCTGATCTTCTACAAGATCAAGGGGCCGCTGACGCTGCACGACGCACCCACCGGTCGCCTGATCCAGCGCTTTCCACGTTACGAGCGGGTCGTGCATTGGCTGACCGCCGGCAGTTTCGTGATCCTGGCGGTCACCGGGCTGGCCATGCTGTTCGGCAAGCACGTGATGATCCCGGTAATCGGCCATTCGCTGTTCGGCTACCTGATGGTGCTCGGCAAGAACGTGCACAATTTCGTCGGGCCGCTGTTCGCCGCCTCGTTGCTGGCGATGATCGTCATCTGGGCGCGCGACAACGTCTGGCAGAACATCGATGCGCTGTGGATACGCAAGGCGGGCGGGCTGATCACCGGCGAGCACGTGCCTTCCGGGCGCTTCAACTTCGGCGAAAAAACCTGGTTCTGGATCGGCGTCACCATTCTCGGGCTGACCGTCTCGCTTTCCGGCTTCTTCATGAATTTCCCGAATTTCGACCAGACGCGCAACGACATGCAGATTGCCAACATCGTCCATTCGGTGTCGGCCATCGTCATGCTGCTGCTCGCCTTCGGCCACATCTACATGGGCACCATCGGCGCCCACGGCGCCTTCGACTCGATGAAGACCGGCTATGTCGATGAAACCTGGGCGAAGGAGCACCACGAGCAGTGGTACAACGACGTCAAGGCCGGCAAATCCGGCCATCCGCAAGGCTAAAGGGAGGAACGAACATGAAGCACAGCAAATTTGCCCTGATTCTGGCGTTGACCGTAGCCAGTGCCGGCGCCTGGGCCAAACTGCCGCCGCCGTCCGAGGAAGCCAAGGCCAAGGCGGAAGAAGCCAAGGTCAAGGCCGCCGAAACGGCCAAACTCGAAGCCGAGCAACTGGCCAATGCCCAAAACCGCGTCGCCGAGGCCTTCATCAGGCAGCAGAAGGCCAAGGGCATCATCGTCAAGCCGACGCCGATCACCCCGCCGCCGGCGCCCGCCGCCGCAGCACCGGCACCAGCCCCGGTTGCGGCAGCACCGGCCGCGTCAGCACCAGAAGCCAAGAAGTAACGGACGCCGTCTCGCAACGACAAAGCCCGGCGCTTGGCCGGGCTTTCTTTTGGGTGGGTTTCCGCCCCTAGAAGCTGATTACCTTGTCGGCGGCCAGCGTGGCCGCGGCCAGTTCGACCAGGGTGCCGATGGTCACCCCGGAGATCAGCGGCAACTCCGCCAGCCCGCGTGCCAAGGCGCAGGTGCGGCAGGAACGGATCTCGACGCCGTAGCTGACCAGGGTTTCCACCATGCCCTGCAAGCCATTGGTCGCGCCGTCGATCTGGTTCGGCAGGCCGACAATGGTCGCGTCGGACATCAGGAAAATCTTCACTTCCGGTTTGCTGTCGTGCCCGGCCAGCGCCGTCGCCAACCGTAAACCCGAGAGGCAGCGCTCGCTGCCATAAGGCGCGGCGTGGATGATGATCAGGACTTTTTGCATGATGGCTCCTTATTGCAAAGCATTGGCGATGAGGCGAAAGCTGTTCAGCCCGGCCTCCAGATTTTCAATGATTTCCCCGGCCAGTTCGTCCGGTTCCGGCAGGTTGTCGAGGTCGGCCAGGCTCTTGTCCTTCAACCAGAAAATATCCAGGCTGGTCTTGTCGCGCGCCAAAATCTGCTCGTAACTGAACTTGCGCCAGCGGCCTTCCGGATTTTCAATTTCGTGCCAATTTTGCTGTCGACCGTAACGATTGAGCGGTTGATAGCAGGCAACGAAATCCTGCAAATCCTCGTAGCGCAGTGGCTTCTTTTTCAGCGTGTGGTGAATGTTGGTGCGATAGTCATAGACCCAAACATCCCGCGTCCACGCTTCCTTGCGCGCCGGCTGGTTGTCGAAGAACAGCACGTTGGCCTTGACGCCGTTGGCGTAGAAAATCCCCGTCGGCAGGCGCAGGATGGTGTGCAGGTCGGTCGTTTCCAGCAACTTGCGGCGCACCGTCTCGCCCGCACCGCCTTCGAACAGCACATTGTCCGGCACCACCACGGCGGCGCGGCCGGTGCTCTTCAACAGGCTCTTGATGTGCTGCACGAAATTCAACTGCTTGTTCGAAGTCGTCGCCCAGAAATCCTGGCGGTTGTACGTCAGCGCATCGGTTTCCTGCTCGCCTTCCTCGTTGGTGAAGCTCATGCTGCTCTTCTTGCCGAAAGGCGGATTCGCCAGCACGTAATCGAACGTCTCCTTCGGCGCCGCAACCAGCGCATCGTTCGGAGAAATCGGGCTGTCGCCGTCGATCTCGCCGATGTTGTGCAGAAACATGTTCATCAAGGCCAGGCGGCGGGTGCCGGCGACGATCTCGTTGCCGAAGAAGGTGTCGTGCTTGAGAAATGCCCGCTGCTCGCTATCCATGCCGGGATAAGTCGCCACCAGAAAATCGTAAGCCGCGAGGAAAAAGCCACCCGTCCCGCAGGCCGGATCGGCAATCGTCTTGTTCGGCAGCGGGCGCATGCATTCCACCATCGCCCGGATCAACGGCCGCGGCGTGAAATACTGCCCGGCCCCCGACTTCGTATCCTCGGCATTGCGCTCCAGCAGGCCCTCGTAAATATCGCCCTTGACGTCCGCCCCCAGCGTCACCCAACTGGTTTCATCGACCATGTCGATCAGCCTTGAGAGCTTGGCCGGGTCCTGAATCTTGTTCTGCGCCTTGGTGAAAATCTGCCCGAGCAGCCCCGGCTTGTTGCCCAGCTCGCGCAACACCGTCACGTAATGCACCTCCAGCGCCGCCCCGCGCGCGCCCTTCAGACTCGGCCAGTCCAGCCCGGCGGGAATGCCGATCTTGCGGCTGTACGGCGGCCGGCTGTACGGCGGCCGGCTGTACTCGTCGGCCATCTTCAGGAAGATCAGGTAAGTCAGCTGCTCAAGGTAGTCGCCATAGCTGACCCCGTCGTCGCGCAGCGTGGTACAGAAGCTCCAGACACGGGAGACGATAGATGCGGTTGCGTTCATGAGTACAGGTTCTCTTTGTTGGCTCGCTGCTTACGCTCAAACTGGAAGTTAAGGGGCTGCCCGATTACCGCCGCGCCCAAAAACTGAAATCACAGATTGTGATTTCAAAACTAAAAGCTCTTCCTTGACTAAGCAGGCGAATGCGTCTTCAGCCAGTCGCGCAACGCCTCGTTCATGCGCGTTTGCCAGCCTTTGCCGGTTGCCTTGAAAGCCGCCACGATGTCGGCATCGTAACGCACGGTCAAAGCCTGTTTGGTCTGCTCCGCCTTCGGGCGACCACGGGACAAGGCTTTTTGCATAGCGGCCCGCCCCTGCTCCGGCGACACCAGTTGATCACCGATGCGGAACTCCGCCTTCTCGAAAAACTCGTCAGTTAGCTCCGGCGCATCATCCGGATCAACCCAGGGCTGGGGCAAATTTTGCGATTTCGCGTTCATTGGCTTTCCTCATGCTGATAATACGGCGCGCCTCGCCGCGCGGGGTCCAGACCAGAATCACCATTCGCCCATCCAGCACACCGACGGTGGTAAAACGCAACTCACCGTAATCGAACCGCGTATCCGGTGCCGTCACATTCACGTCGGCAAAAACCTCGGTGGCCCGGGCAAAATCCAGTTGCCGCTCGGCCAGCGTTCGGTCGCGCTTTTCTGTGTCGAATTCGATCTGCACAATTATTGTAGTTACACAAATAGAGCACGGCAAGCATTATTTGTAACTACGATATTTATCGCTTGGCTTGGCATGACTCGCTCCGGCAAACAACTGTATTAATACACAGTATTTTAGCCCGGTTTCCGGCGATTGCGAGAGATGTTCATGCCATTCGATTTCTCGGCGCGGATGCGTTCGAGCAGGGCGGTGGCGGGTTCGTCGTTTTGGTCCTGTTTGACCAGTTGACCGCAGAAAGCCTTTTTCAGGATGGACTGGCGCAGCGCGTCGGCCTGTTGCAGCGCGGTGGCGAGGGTTTGGTCGAGTTGGTCGGCTTCGGAGAGTTTGGATTCGATTTGTTCAACAATTTCCTGCTGCTCATGCAAACTCGGAAACGGGACATTTACCGAACGAATGTTTTCGAGATTCAGGCCCGGTTTGCCGGCGCCGTAGGCCATGTCCGTTAGCTGTTTTCTGCCGGCTGCTTCAGCAACGATGAACCAATACAAATACTCGGGCAGGACTTCCGTCGTAGGTCGGCAAAGCGCAACGTGCTGGCTAACGTAAGCCACCCCCAGATCATGTTTGACCAAGGCCGATTTGGTGACGTTTGCACCGGTGATGGTGATGAGCAGATCGCCTTGCTGAATGCGGGTTCGCAACCCCTCCGCCTTGACCGGTAGGGCGACAAATGCCACATCGTCGAGTTCGAGACGGTCGTGTTTGATGTTTTGAGCACGAACGAATAAATCCCCCGAAGTAGCGTAATAAGCAGCCCAGCCACGAGAGCCGGAAGTTAGGAATCCCAGGAGTTGGCCCAATGACTTTTCGCGCCACCCAATTGCTGCGGTCAACTTGCCCGCGAAGGCATTTTTCAGCAGCGACTGGCGATAGACCTTGAGCTGTTCGCGGGCGGTATTCAGGCTGGCCACGCCCTGATCGAGTTCGGAAAACAGTTCCTCGATCTTGGCGACGATGCGGTGTTGTTCGGCGAGCGGCGGAATTGGCAGTAATGATTTTGCAAGGTGCTGGTAGTGCCGCGCGTAACCATTGTTCGGTATCTTGGTAACGAGATAGCGAACAAAATGCTCAAGCAACCTTGGCAAGATGCAGGCGCTTGGCTGAAGAACCTTTACGCCATCGGCACCAGGGGCAAACGCTATGTTCACCAATTTCACTACGCGAGTGTGGTCACCGAATACGATTACCGGCGGAACGCAGTCAACGACCATTGCGGCATCGTCGGTATAACCACCAACGTATTCTTGCCCTTGGTCGAAAACAGGAAATTTCCCGCTAGAAAGATAACTCTTCTGTGGAATTTTCTTGTCGGTGAGGGTGACGTTACGTACGACCTCGCTGACTGGCAGCTGTACCCACGAGGTAGGAAAATCACTCATCAAGCCCTGCATTCCCACGGTCAACCGACAATTCCATTCAAATTTCCCAGTCTTCCAAGCGTAGCCCCGGCACGCGGCTGAATTCGGCGGTGTTGTGGGTGACCAGCGTGGCGTCGTGGGCGCGGGCGATGGCGGCAATCAGGAAATCGTTGGGGCCGATGGGTTGGCCCTGGGCGAGCAGGTCGGCGCGGATCTGGCCGTAGTGTTCGGCGGCGTTGTCGTCGAAAGGCAGACTGGCGAGCGGGGCGAAGAAGGCACGGAGCGTTTGCAGGTTGGCTTCGCGCCGCTGGCTACGCTGGGCGCCGTAGAGCAGTTCGGCCTTGACGACGCTGCACAGCGCAATGTCGGCGGGGTTGTGCTGGCAGAAGTGGGCGATGACCTTGGGCAGGCGCTGGTTGAGTAGATGAACGCAGGCGTTGGTGTCGAGCAGATAGATCATTCGAGCGGCAGCCTTTCCTCGAACTCGCCTTGCGGAGCGCGTTCGAGCGGCTCGCCCTGCCAGCTGCCGAAAAGTTCGAAATAACCTTCCGGCCAGCCGCTGGCCTGCGCGGTGTCGCGCTTGACCAGTTCGGCGAGGTAGCGCGACAGGCTGAGGCCCGCTTGCTCGGCGCGGTGCTGGGCCTGGCGGGCAATGTCTTCGGGGACGTAGCAATGCAGTTGGGCCATGATGCGCTCCTGGTATATGTGCTATATGTGGATTGTAGCGGATCAGGCAACGAGCGCGTCGTTTAGTTCATCCAGCAACGGGTCCATGCCTTCACCAAAGAGCTGCCACATGCGCCCCAGCCCGCCCTGGCTGTCGAAGGGGCTGTAGTCGAGGTCGCTGCGGTCGACGTGAAAAGAATGGCAAATATGGTCGCGCAGCATGCGTAGCCAGTTCATCTGTTCTTCGTTGAATTTCTCGGTGGTGCCGGCGTGCTGCTGCATGATCCAGGTCTGGAAGTTCTTGCGGACGGTGTCGGCGAACGGGGTGATTTTGGCGTCCAGCCCGCAGACGCGGCGGATCAGGGCGACCAGCGCGGTCAGTTCCTGTTCGGGCGGGGCGCCATTGTAGCCGTCGAGCTGGCCGTAGGCTTGCCAGATGCGCAGCGGGGCGAGTTTCGGTTTGTCGCCTTTGAGTTTGTCGAGTACCTGGCGCACCAGTTTCAAGGTCACTTCGCGCCGCCGCCAGGGTTGGGCGAAGAAGATGGTTAGCGCCTCGATTTCGTCCCGATTCGCCGCCAGCCAGTCGGCGAATTCGCCGGTCAATGCTTCGGCATTGGCGGCGCTGTCCTTGCTCCAGCCGGCGTAGGTGACGCCATCCAGGTTGTCGTGGTCGATGGTCTGTTCTTTTTCGCGGCGGATGGTGTCGATCAGCTCAATGAATTCGCCATTCATCAGCGCCGCCGCTTCGCCGACGAGTTGCTGCTGGGCCTGGTCGCGCAGCGTGTCGCCGGGGTCGTTGCCGCTGGGTAGGCCGGCCAGGTCGAGGGCGCGGGCTTCGATCAGGTCGCCGTCGATGGCGTTGAACAGTTTGCTGACCAGGTGGCTGAGCTCGACGCCGCCGGCTGCTTCGCGCAGGCGGCGCTGGTCGTCGGCGTCGAGCTGCTTGTTGAGGCGGGCGAGACGGCCGGCCAGCGAGGAAACACTGTCGGTGTCGGTGGCGCCCATCAGGATGCCCATCGCCAGGTCCTTCAACGGAACGCCCGGTTTGGTGATCAGCGGCTGGCTGGCGGTTTTCAGCGATTTGGTGACGCCGATGGCGTCGACGATGACGTAGTGGGTTTTGGCGGTTTTGGCGCTGGGCGTGACTTTCTTGAGGTCGTCCATGTCCAGCGTGCGGGTGCCGCGGCCTTTCATCTGCTCGAAGTAGTTGCGGCTCTTGACGTCGCGCATGAAGAGCAGGCATTCGAGCGGCTTGACGTCCGTGCCGGTGGCGATCATGTCGACGGTGACGGCGATGCGCGGGTGGTATTCGTTGCGGAACTGGGCGAGGATGGATTTGGGATCTTCGCCTGGCTGCATGCTGCCGTCGGCCAGCTTCTTGTCCTGTGCGGCGCGGTAGGTGACTTTCTTGCAGAAGGCGTTGCCCTCGCCGAATTCCTCGCGCACGGTCTGGATGATGTCGTCGGCGTGGCTGTCGGTCTTGGCGAAGATCAGCGTCTTGGGCACTTCTTCGCGGCCGGGGAAGATGGCCGGCAGGTTGTCGCGGAAGGCGCGGACGACGGTGCGGATCTGGTCCGGGTTGACGATGTCGCGGTCGAGCTGGGTGGCGCTGTAGGCGGCGTCTTCGTCTTGCTGCTCCCAGCGCTTCTTGCGGGTCAGGCGTTCGCGCTTTTCGACCTGCTGTTCGGCGGCGATGACGGCGCCTTGCCGGGTGATGCGGGTGTCGATCAGGTAAATCTCGTTGCCGACATTGACGCCGTCGGCGACGGCTTTTTCATGACTGTAGTCGCTGACGACATTCTTTTTGAAGAAGCCGTAGGTGCGGTTGTCGGGCGTCGCGGTGAGGCCGATCAGGCTGGCGTCGAAGTAGTCGAGCACCTGCTGCCAGAGGTTGTAGATGCTGCGATGGCATTCGTCGATGAAGATGAAATCGAAGAATTCGGGCGGGATTTTGGCGTTGTAGGCGACCCGGGCCGGGGCTTTCGGCTGGGTCAGCTCGGCCGGATTGATTTCTTCGGCGGCTTCGTCGAGCTCCTTGTCTTGCAGCAGCGAGTAGAGGCGCTGGATGGTGGAAATGCAGACGTCGGCACCCTTGTCGACGAAGCTGTTCTTGAGGCGCTGGACGCTGTAAAGCTCGGTGAATTTGCGGTTATCGTCGATGGGCACGTAGGCCATCATTTCCTGCTCGGCCTGCTCGCCGAGGTTCCTGGTGTCGACGAGGAAGAGCACGCGCTTGGCGTCGGCGTGCTTCAAGAGCCGGTAGATGCTGGTGATGGCGGTGTAGGTCTTGCCGGCGCCGGTGGCCATCTGAATCAGTGCGCGCGGCCGGGCTTCGCGGAAGGATTGTTCAAGATTGGTGATCGCCGTTTCCTGGCAGTCGCGCAGGCGGGGTTCTTGCGCTGGCTGGTGCTCGGGGTTGAGCGGTGGCAATTCGGCGAGGCGAGCGCGCAGGCTGTCGTCTTCATTCAGCCAGTCGCGCAGCGTTTCCGGGCGGTGGAAGCTGAAGATTTCGCGGGAACGCGGCTTGGGGTCACGGCCATCGGTAAAGCGGGTGACGATGCCGGTGGCTTCGTAGAGGAAGGGCAGCGGCTCCCGGTTGTTGACCCACTTCAGTTTGGCGGCGGCGTATCCTTCGGTTTGCGGCTCGTGCGCGGTCAGGCGCTGGCCTTCCTCTTCGCGCTTGGTCTCGATGACGCCGACGGCCTTGCGGTCGACAAACAGCACGTAGTCGGCCGGGCCGGCGTCGGTTTGCCATTCGCGCACGGCAACACCGATTGCGGCAGAAAAATTGACTTTGTTCTTGGCCTGCACCACCCAGCCGGCAGCGCACAATTGCGCATCGATCCGGTCGCGGGCTTGTTGTTCGGGGTTCTGGTTTTCGCTCATCGGCAGGGCGTTAATCGCAGGGCAAGTATCCTGCCGATGATATAGGAAGCCGGAGGCGACGATGCCGGATGAATGCCTTATTTCATGTAACGCCGCAGCACGGCGCTGGTTTGGTCAACGGCAATCGATAGCAGCAGCATGGCGATGATCACGGTCGACGCCTGCGCGTGATGGAAAAGCGAAAGCTCGAAATAGAGCAGTTGCCCAAGGCCGCCGGCGCCGACGAAGCCGAGGATGGCGGCCATGCGGATGTTCATTTCCCAGCGGTAAAGCGTGTAGGCGATCAATTGCGGCGCGGCGCCGGGGAAGGTGCCGTAGAGAAAGGCGAGGCCGCCGGGCGCGCCGGCCAGGCGCAGCGCGTTGCCGGGGGCGCGTGGTGCGTTGTCGAGCGCTTCGGCGTAGAGGCGACCGAGCACGCCGGTGGTGTGCAGGGCCAGCGCCAGCGCGCCGGCAAATGGCCCGAGGCCGACGGCGAGCGCGGTGATGGTGGCCCAGACCAGTTCCGGCACCGAGCGCAGGGTATTGAGCAGGAAACTGAACGGCGGCCGCCAGGCCGGTAGCGCGAGCAGCAGGCCGGCGCCGGCGGCGAGCAGGGTGCCGACGACCGAAATGGCCAGCGTTTCCCAGATGCCCTTGCCGACCTTGGCCAGCCACTCGGCCGACAGGTCGGGCGGGAAGAAGCCGGCGACGAATTCGCCGATGCTGTGCGCGGCGTCTGCGGTCAACAGCGCTTCGAGGCCGATTTCGAGAAAGCGGAAACTGGCGATGACGCTGCCGGCCAACGCCAGACCGACGACGGCGCTGCGCCAGCCGAAGGGCGAGGCGCGGTTGGACGGCGGCGTGTCGAGCGCCCGGCGCAGCCAGCCGGACAGGCCATCGGCGGAGAACACGAGGGCCATGAAGGCGAGCAGGATGCTGGCCGCTTCGCCGCCGTTCAACATCTTCATCGCCTGATCCATCAGCTGGCCGAGGCCGCCGGCACCGACGAAGCCCATGACGACCGAGGCGCGGATGGCGCATTCCCAGCGATAGACCGTGTAGGAAGCCAGTTCCTTCGAGGCCTGCGGCAGCAGCCCATAAAGGATGGCCAGCGGCCGGCCGGCGCCGTTGTGGCGCAGGGCGCGGGCCGGGGCGGCATCGACCGATTCGAGGATTTCGGCATAGACCTTGGCCAGCATGCCGCCATAGGTGAGGCCCAGCGCCAGCACGCCGGCCGCCGGTCCGAGACCGAAGACACGGACGAAAATGAGCGCCCAGACCAGTTCCGGAATGCCGCGCAGGAGGGTGAGCAGGCTGCGGGTGAGCGGATTCAACGTGGTTTTTTCACGCCCTGCCCCGCTCGCCAGGTAAGCCAGCGGCACAGCGAGCACGAAGGCCAGCGCCATGCCGGCGGTGGCGATGGCCAGCGTTTCCAGCGTCGCCTTGCCCAGGTAGCCGAGAAATTCGGCCCCGGTTTCCGGCGGTAAAAAGCCCGCCAGGAAATTTCCGATCACTTTCAGGTTGCTTGGGTCGAACAGGACGCCCGGCTTGACCTCGGCGGCCTGAAACAGCGGCCACAGGACGGCGAGCGTCGCCAGCGCGCCGATCAGGCGGGAACGGGCCGCCGGGTCGCGGTCGGCTGGATTCAGCAGCATGCGGCCCGTGTTGCGGCTTCATTGGCGGCGCTTTGCGGCAGGAAATACGGTTCGTGCGCCTGCACCGGCAACTCGTCGCCTTCGCTGGCGTATAGCTCGTGCAGCATGGGCACGGTGACTTCGCTGGCCGGCAGGTCGAAGGCGATGCGTCCGGCCTTGACGCCGACGATGCGGGAAAAATTGCCGAGCGCCAGGTCGACCGCATGCAGGCTGGCCACCAGCGTTGCGCCACGCGCTTCGGCATCGCTGATCAGCAGGCGAATGGTGGCCAGGGCCAGCGTTGGATCGAGCGCCGACACCGGCTCGTCGGCCAGGATCAGGTCGGGCTGCTGGTAGAGTACGCGGGCGATGCCGACGCGCTGCAACTGGCCGCCGGAGAGTTGGTCGCAGCGGGCGAACAGCTTGTCGGCGAGATCAACGCGTGCGAGCGCGGCGCGGGCGCCGGGTACGTCGAGCGGGTAGGCGAGCGAGGCGAGCGACTTCCAGGCCGGCCACTGGCCCAGCTTGCCGGCCAGCACCGCCGTCACCACCCGTTGCCGGCCGGGAAGCGGCGGCGCTTGGTGGATAGTGCCGATGCGCGAGCGCAGCGCCTTGCCTGTTGCGGTCGACGGTGAAAAATGGCCGAAATCCAGAATCTCGGCCGTGCCGATGTTGGGCGCCAGCGCCGTGCCGAGTACCGACAACAGCGAGGTCTTGCCGGCGCCGGAAGGGCCGATCAGGGCGATGCGCTCGCCCCGCGCCGCCTTCAGCGTGATGCCGGATAAAGCGGTGAAACCATTGGCGTGGGTCAGCCCCACGCCGTCCAGCACAAAACTCACTTCAGCAAACCGGCCGACTGGGCGGCCTTCTCGATGCCGTCGTAGTTTTCCTTTTTGGTCGGGATGAACTTCGCGGCTCGTTGCAGCGCCATGATTTCCTTGTCGTCCGGGTTGTTGGCGTCGAACTTGAGGAAGGCGTCGGTCAGCTTCTTGATCAAGGCCGGATCGAGGTCGCCGCGCACCGTCCAGTTGTAATCGAAGTAGGGCGGCGTGGTGGCGAAGACGCGCACCTTTTCGGTATCGACCTTCTTGGCTTCGACCAGCTTCTCCCAGACGGAAGCGTTGAGCACGCCGGCGTCGGCCTTGCCGGCGGCGACGAAGGCGACCGTGGCGTCATGGGCGCCGGAGAAGGCGATGTTCTTGAAATCCTTTTCCGGGTTGAGGCCAGCCTGCTGCAGGAAGTAGCGCGGCATCAGGCTGCCGGAAGTCGACGACGGCGCGCCGAAGGCGAAGGTCTTGCCCTTGAGGTCGTTCAGCGATTTGATCGTCGGGTCGGCGGTGATGAATTTGGAGGTGAATTTGGCATCCTCCTCGCGCTGGACGATGGGGATGGCGGTGCCGTTGGTGCGGATTTTGGCCTGCACGTAGGTGAAGCCGCCGAGCCAGGCGAGGTCGACCTTCTTGGTGGCCAGCGACTCGACGACGGCGGCGTAGTCGGAGAGGGGCGTGAACACGACCTTCATGCCGGTCTGCGCTTCGAGGTATTTGCCGAGCGGCGCGAACTTGCGCTGCAATTCGGTCGGCGCTTCATCGGGGATCGCCGAAACGCGCAGCACGGCGTCGGCGGCGCGGGCGGGAAGGGAGGCAGAAGCAGCGAGGGCGCAAACAAACGCGCCCTTGAGCGCCAGCCGGCGCAGGGTGGAAACAGTCATGTGGTGCTCCGATTTGTACAGCGACTGCTGCCGTGCGGATTGTCACGGCAGCTTACAAGGCGCCGAGGCGCCACCCGTTCAGTGCGGTACACAGACCGCGTTCGGCATTATAGCTGCCCGCCGCGCGTGCTTTCCGTCGCTCGCCCGCCGGTGTTATCCTGCCGCGGCCATGACCGCCACCCTGCTTGACGCCCTCTCCCTGCTCGGCAGCTTCGACCATCGCTTGCTCGAAATCGTCGGTCTGTCGCTGCGCGTCAGCCTGAGCGCGCTGGTCATCGGCGCACTGCTCGGCCTGCCGCTCGGCGCCTGGCTGGCGGTGGCGGATTTTCGCGGCCGCGGTGCCCTGATCGTCGCGCTCAACGCGCTGATGGGCCTGCCTTCCGTCGTCGTCGGCGTCCTCGTCTATCTCGCCCTGTCGCGCAGCGGGCCGTTCGGCGGCTACGGCCTGCTCTTCTCGCCGGCGGCGATGGTCGTCGCCCAGAGCGTGCTGGTGGTGCCGCTGATCGCCGCCGTCAGCCGGCAGATCGTCGAGGATGCGTGGAAGGAATACGCGCCGGAGTTTTCGGTGATCGGGATCGGTCGACCGCAGGCGGTCGTGCTGCTGCTCGCCGACTGCCGCTTCTCGCTGTCGGTCGCCACGTTGGCCGGGCTCGGCCGGGCGATGTCGGAAGTCGGTGCGGTGATGATCGTCGGCGGCAACATCGACGGCTATACGCGGGTGATGACGACGGCCATCGCGCTGGAAACCAGCAAGGGCGACCTGGCGTTGTCGGTGGCGTTGGGCATCGTCCTGATGTCGATCATCCTCGGCCTCAATGCCGTCGCCCACCGCCTGCGCTGCTGGGCGGCGCGGAGGTACGGCTGATGTTTCCGCTAAGTATCAGCGGCCTCTGCTTCGTGCCGAACGGGCGGGCGATCCTCGACCACCTCGACCTGGAGGTTTCCGGCGAGGGCATCAGCGTCATCCTCGGCCCCAACGGCACCGGCAAGACCCTGCTGCTGCGCCTGCTCGCCGGCCTGCTGCCGGCCACCGGCGGCCGCATCGACTGGGCCGGCGCCGCGCAGCCCGACGGCCGGCTGGCGATGGTCTTCCAGCAGCCGATGCTGCTGCGCATGTCGGTGTTCACCAATGTCGAATTCGCCCTGCGCCCGCAGGCCATGAGCGCCGCCGAACGCCGCGCGCGGACGGAAGAGGTGCTCGAACGCGTCGGCCTGGCGCACCGGGCACGGGATTGCGCCCGCCTGCTGTCCGGCGGCGAACGCCAGCGCCTGGCGCTCGCCCGCGCCTGGGCGATGCGCCCGCGCCTGCTGCTGCTCGACGAGCCGACGGCCAGCCTCGACCCTTCGGCCACCGAGCAGGTCGAGCGCATCATTCGCGAAATTCGTACCGAGGGCGCCAAGGTGCTGATGACGACGCATAATCTCGGACAGGCGACGCGTCTGGCCGACGACATCATCTTTATCGCCGATGGCCGCGTGCAGGAGCACGCGCCGGCGCAACGCTTCTTCGCCCATCCGCAATCACCGGCGGCGCGGGCGTTCCTGCAGGGAGAACTGCCATGGCGCATTGCCTTCGAACATTGATGCCGTCTCCCTTCACCCTTTCCCCAAAGTGATGCCATGACCGATACCTCTTCCTGCGCTTCCTACGCGCCCGAAAACCGCGCCCTTTCCGCCGCCGAGGCGCGCGACCGCATGCTGGCCGAGGTGGCGCCGATCACCGGGCGCGAGTTCGTGGCGGTGCGCAGCGCCCTCGGCCGCATCATCGCCGCCGACATCATCGCGCCGCACGATGTGCCGGCACACGACAACTCGGCGATGGACGGCTATGCCGTGCACTTCGCCAGCCTCGCCGCCGAGGGCGAAACGCGGCTCGCCGTGGTCGGCACCGCCTTCGCCGGCAATGCCTTCTCGGGGCAGGTCGGCAAGGGACAGGCGGTGCGCATCATGACCGGCGCCGTGCTGCCGGCCGGGGCAGATACCGTGGTGGTGCAGGAAGTGACGCGGGTCGAGGACGGCGCGGTCATCGTGCCCGCCGGCCAGAAGCTCGGCCAGAACACCCGGCGCGCCGGCGAGGATCTGGCGCGTGGCGCCGTGGCGCTGGCCGCAGGCAAGCAGGTCGGCGCCGCCGAACTCGGCCTGATCGCCTCGCTCGGCATTGCCGAAGTCGAGGTCCGGCGCCGCCTGCGTGTCGCCTTCTTCTCGACCGGCGACGAACTGGCCTCGCTCGGCATGCCGCTGGCGCCGGGCCAGATATACGACAGCAACCGCTACACGCTGCACGCGCTGCTGACGCAGCTGGGCGCCGACATCATCGACCTCGGCGTCGTCCCCGACGTGCCGGAAGCGCTGGAGGCGACGCTGAACGAGGCGGCGCAGGTGGCCGATGCGATCATCACCACCGGCGGCGTCTCGGTCGGCGAGGCCGATTTCATCCGGGAAATTCTCGCCCGTCTCGGCGAGGTGAAATTCTGGAAGCTCAACATCAAGCCCGGCCGCCCGATGGCCTTCGGCAAGGTCGGCCAGGCCTGGTTGTTCGGCCTGCCCGGCAACCCGGTGGCGGTGATGGTCAGCTACACCCAGTTCGCGCTCGATGCGCTGCTCCGCCTCTCCGGCCTCGATCCGCTGCCCGAGCGCCCGCTGCTCACCGTGCTGGCGGCCAATGCGATCAGGAAGCAGCCTGGACGCCGCGAATACCTGCGCGGCACGGTTGCTGCGGTCGACAGCCGCTGGCAGGTCAAAACCACCGGCAATCAGGGGTCGGGCGTGCTGCGCTCGATGTCGGAGGCCAACTGCTTCGTCGTCCTGCCCGAGGACTGCGCCGGGGTGCAGGCCGGCGACGCCGTCCAGGTCCAGCTCTTCGCCGGTTTGCTGTAGCTTAGTCGGCCCTCAGTCGGCCAACTCGATCTGGCCGCTGACGGTCGTCGTCACCAGGCTTTCACCGGCTTCCAGCGGCGGTGGCACTGCCTCGGCGGCCATTGCCGCCCGGCTGGCTCGCATGATCGGCATCGGCGGCATCTGGCCGCTTTGCTGGATGTTCAGGTGGCGGATCTTGTACGGCTTGCCGAGCACGTCGGCGACCACGGCCGCGCGCTGACGGAAGGCGCCAATCGCATCGCGCGTCGCCTCGTCCTCCACCTTGCGGCGCGTTTCGGGCGCCGGCAACTGGCTGACGCTGCCGATCGCCAGTCGCATCTGCTGCAGCTGGCCGAGCAGTTCGGAAACCGCCGCCGCGTCGCGCGATTCGAGTACCAGCTCCGAGTGCATGCGCCAGCTCTCGATCTTCTGGTTCTGTGCATAGACCGGGAAGGTGCTCTGGTGACCGCTCTTGACCGAGACGCCGGCTTTCGCCTTGATCGTTTTCAGCCCTTCGGCAATGTCCTGGTTGACGCGCCGCGCCAGTTCAGCCGGGTTGCTGCCGCTGGCCTCGGCGAAGACCGTGGCGCGCACCATGTCGTTGGCCGCCGGGCGGCTGGCCTCGGCGCTCAGGTCGACGGTGGTGCCGGCCAGCGCGCCGCCGGCGATCCAGGCGCCGGCGAACAGGGCGGCAGCGGCTTTGGGCGCGCTCGTCATTGCGCCTTGCCCTGCATTTCCAGCTCAGCGACGATGCGCTCGCAGTGGGCGATATGGCGCATCGCCACAGTGTTGACCGACCAGTAGCCGATGCCGGCGGCGACGATCTGGCCGGCGACCGGCACCAGGCGCGCCGCTTCCATCGCCGTCAGGCGAATGCCGACCAGGCGCACGATGCGGCCGACAAGCAGCGGCGTCGTCAGGCGTGCGGCGAGCGTCCCGCCGGCGTTGGCCAGCAGGCGATAGACCAACGCCTGGCGCTGGCTGGAATATTGCCCGATCTGCGCTTCGCTGAGGCCGAAGTGTTGGTTGATGCGCTCGATCACCTTGGTCATCAGCGCCAGGTCGGTCGCCAGGTCGATGCCGGGCACGGGAATCAGCGAGGTGGCGGCCGCCAGCAGGGCGCGGCGCCGGGCCATGGCCCGGCACTCCTGGCGCAGCGTGCGGGCGGGCCGGCTTTCCGGTGCGGCAGCCCAGGACGTGGTGGCGGTGGTCATGATCGTTCCCGCCGGCTCAGGATTTGCCGCCGCCGCGCAGCTTGCCGAAAACGACCAGCAGAATGATGGCGACGACGACCGAGGCGATGAAGCCGGCCCCTTCGCCAGCTTGATACCAGCCGAGGTACTGGCCACCGACGCCGGCAAGAAAGGAGCCGGCGATGCCGAGGAGGACAGTCGCGATGAAGCCCATGTTCTCCTTGCCGGGGTGCAGGAGTTTGGCAAGCACGCCGATGACGAAGCCAAGTACGATGGTCCAGAAGATGCCGCCCATGGTTTGAATCCTCCTCGAAGCAACGAAAGACACCCGCCGCGCGGGTAAGGTTTTCATGTTAACGCGTGTTGTGCCACGAAAGTTGGCAGTGCCGCCAAAAAAATGATCGGTGCCCCGCAGGGGGCGTCAGGTGGCTGCTCGCCTCCTGCCGTCCGCGACCACCGCCGCCACAGCGCCGGCGGAACGCATCTCTGTCGGCAGATGCCTGCGAAGGGCCCGGTACGACCTTGGCTGAACGGCACGCTTGGGGTGGTATGCTGTCGGTCATTCGATTCAACGAGAACTTTTCATGGCGACTTACTTTGCCTTCCTGGCTCTGGCGCTGCTGGTAGGCGCCTGTTATTTCATTTATGCCCGCTCGATGGCTGCGGCGGCGGCCACGGATGACAAGGATCTGGACAGGTTCATGATCGCCAATCGGGAACTTCGCCTGGAGCGAATCGACCATGCCCTCTGGGATACCGCCATGCGCATCGCCCACGGTGATGAAGGCGTAGCCAGAGCCCGCTACATCCAGCTCCGGGTGCAGCAAATGAAGAATGAAGCTGCGGCTGCCGACGCTGCCCAGTAGACCTGCTCCTCTGGTGTCGCACACGGCGTCAAGATGAGCGCCGCGAGGAGGAAAACGACATGACTGCGAAGTTTCTCGATGACTTGCATCCCGGCGAAAAATTCGTCACCGGGGGCATCACGCTGACCGAGAGCGAAATCATCGCTTTCGCGCTGACCTACGATCCGCAACCCTTCCACCTGAATGCCGTGGTCGCCGCCGAGTCGATCTACGGCGGGCTGATCGCCAGCGGTTTCCAGGTCGTTTCGCTGACTTTTCGCCTGTTCATCCAGATGGGCATTCTCACCGAATCGAGCATGGGCTCGCCGGGCATCGATGAATTGCGCTGGTTCGCGCCGGCACGGCCGGGCGACACGCTGCATGCCGAGGTCGAGGTGATGGCGGTGATTCCGTCGAAATCGAAGCCGGACCGCGGCATCGCCCGCCTGCGCTATTCGGCGTACAACCAGCGCCACGAACTGGTGTCGAGCTTAGTCGTCAATCACCTGCTGCGCCGGCGCGAGGCGCCGACCGCCTGATCGTGTCCGCCGCTTGCCGCGACGGTTGCGCCAGCAAGGCCGGTTTGCCGGTCGCGGCGTTGGCTCCGGATGCGGGCGGCGGGCCACTGTTCCGTTCCACGTTCCGCATTCCCGGCATGGACTGCCCGGCGGAAGAGCAGATGATCCGCGTGCGCCTTGCGCAAGCACCCGTCACGGCCCTCGCCTTCGACCTCCCGGGACGGACACTGAACGTCGATCATGCCGGCGCCGCAGAGTCGATCCTCACCTGCCTGAAACCCTTGGGCTACGGCGCCGAACTGCTGGCAACCCGGCCACTCGACCGCGGCGAAGCAGACGCATCGGCTGCTGAGGACGACGCCGGCGAGGCCCGCATCCTGCAGTTGCTGTTGGCAATCAACGCGGTGATGTTCTGTATCGAGCTGGGGTTTGGCTGGTGGGCGCAGTCGGCGGGGCTGATCGCCGATGCGCTGGACATGTTTGCCGACGCGACCGTGTATGGTCTCGCGCTGTATGCCGTCGGGCGCGCCGCGAGCCGCAAGCTGGCGGCGGCACGGGCGGCCGGGGTGCTGCAGCTGTTGCTGGCCCTCGGCGCGCTGCTGGAAACCGCTCGTCATGTGCTTGCCGGCAGTGCACCTGAACCCACGACGATGATCGCCATCGCGGTGCTGGCGTTGGCCGCCAACATCAGTTGCCTGGTACTGATCTACCGGCGGCGCAATGCCGGCGTGCACATGCAGGCCAGCTACATCTTCTCGGCCAATGACGTGATCGCCAACTTCGGCGTCATCGCCGCTGGTCTTCTCGTCGCCTGGCTCGGCAGCCCGTGGCCCGACTGGATCATCGGCACCGTCATCGGGCTGGTGGTGCTTGTCGGCGCGCTGCGTATCCTGAGGTTGCGCTGAGTCAGAACAGGCGCTTGTGCCGCAGGGCGCCGGGGGCGTGCGAGAGCAGGGTCGACAGCACGAGAATTATCCAGAAAACCGGCAAGGCCAGTGCCGGCACGAACGCCATCAGCGCGACCAGCAGCAGCTTGAGCAGCACGCCGCAACCGGCGACCTCGCGCACATGCCCGGGGTTGGTCCAGGCGTCGCCGGCAAACATGCCTGCTCCGGAAAGCAGGGTCAGCCAGGTGCCGAGCGCGATGTCGCCGGCGCCGAGCAGCGCTGCCCCGAGCAGGACGATGCCGACCAGGTGCAGGCTGCGCAGGCCCAGGTTGAACCCGCGGCGGCCGGGAAAATCGCGGACGTGGTCGCGTTGGCGAGGCATGGAGAACTTGGCAGGTGTAAGATGCCGCATTATGTCCGAACTCGAAAAACTTGCCGAACATCTCGGCCGCGAGCTGCTCAACCGCGGGGAATGGCTGGCGACCGCCGAATCCTGTACCGGCGGCTGGGTGGCGCAGACGGTGACGGCCATTTCCGGCAGTTCAGCCTGGTTCGACCGCGGCTTCGTCAGCTACTCGAATGGCGCCAAGGTCGATATGCTCGGCGTGCCGGAAACCACACTGGAAAGTCACGGCGCGGTTTCCGAAGCGACCGCCCGGGCGATGGCGCAGGGTGCGCTGAAGAACAGCCGCGCCGACTGGGCGGTGGCCATCACCGGCATTGCCGGCCCGACCGGCGGCAGCGCGGACAAGCCGGTCGGCATGGTCTGCCTGGCCTGGGCGCAGCGCGACGGCGGCTGCGAGGCGCTGACCTGCCAGTTTTCCGGTACCCGTGCCGAGGTGCGCGAACAGGCGGTGCGTCTGGCGCTCAGCGGCACCCTGAAGCGCGTGATGGCGGCGACGCTGATGGCCTGAACGGCCGGTTGCGGTCGACCCGTGAAAAGGGCCGATTTTCAGCGGCCGGCTTCGCCGGCGATTTCCTTGAGCAAGCCCTCGACCATGGCTGCCGATTTGCCCTGCGGCCGGCGGTAGGCGACCCAGGTGCCGCCCTTGTCGCCGGGCAGCGTGTAGATGGAAATCGCGAAGGGGCAGAGCACGATGTCGTGCGGGTCGGCTTCCATCATCTTGCGCGACAGGCTGGCCGAGCAGAATTCGATGATCTCCGCCTGCTCGAACACCTTGCGGCGGGCGCCGATGTCGGCGCCGGTACGCTCCAGCATGTCGGCGATGTGCGAGGTGTAATTGACCACCAGTCCGCGGTTTTCGATGGCGAGAACGATGGATTCGCGGGTGTCGGCGAAACTGCCGGCGACCTGCTGGCGGACTGCCCAGTCTTCGGCCAGCGCCAGGCCGGCGCTCAGGGCAAGAGCGAGAAAAATGGCGAGTCGGCGCATGGCGGCTCAAGTATTAGTGGTTTCTGATGCGTGGATTGTACAACCGGCTGCGGTCGACGTCCGGAAAAGGCGGAAATTGCCCTAGCCGGGCAGCGGCTCGAACAGGGCTGCCAGGTCGTCGCTGCCGAACTTGAGGTCGACGCCGCGGTCTTCGGAGAGGATGCCGGCCGCCAGTTCGGCTTTCTTTTCCTGCAGGGCGAGGATCTTTTCCTCGATGCTGCCGCCGACGATCAGCTTGTAGACGAACACCGGTTTTTCCTGGCCGAGGCGGTGGGCGCGGTCGGTGGCCTGGTTTTCGACGGCCGGGTTCCACCACGGGTCATAGTGGATGACGGTGTCGGCGGCGGTCAGGTTGAGGCCGACGCCGCCGGCCTTCAGGCTGATCAGGAAGATCGGCACCTCGCCGCTCTGGAAGCGGCGAACCGGCGCCTCGCGGTCGCTGGTGTTGCCGGTGAGCAGTGCGTAGTCGATGCCGATGGCGGTCAGTTCTTCTTCGATCAGCGCCAGCATGCTGGTGAATTGCGAGAAGACGAGGATGCGCCGGCCTTCATCGACCAGTTCCGGCAGCATCGCCATCAGCAGGTCGAGCTTGGCGCGCTCGGTCACCTTGCGTGCTGAATTGGCCTTGACCAGGCGCGGGTCGCAGCAGACCTGGCGCAGTTTGAGCAGGGCGTCGAGGATGACGATCTGGCTGCGGCTGAAGCCCTTGCTGGCGATTTCGTCGCGCACCTTGACGTCCATCGCTGCGCGCACCGTTTCGTAGAGGTCGCGCTGGCTGCCTTCGAGCTCGACGCTGCGCACGATGATGGTCTTCGGCGGCAGTTCCTGCGCCACGTCTTCCTTCTTGCGACGCAGGATGAAGGGGCGGATACGGCGGGCCAGCAGGTCGCGCCGGCGGTGGTCGTTCTGCCTCTCGATCGGCGTCCGCCAGTGCTTGGCGAATTGCCGGCTGGCGCCGAGAAAGCCGGGCAGCAGGAAATCGAACTGGCTCCACAGCTCGCCGAGGTGATTTTCCAGCGGCGTGCCGGTCAGGCACAGGCGGTGGCGGGCGTCGACCTTGCGCACCGCCTCGGCGCCTTGGCTCTGCGCGTTCTTGACGGTCTGCGCCTCGTCGAGGATGAGCAGGTGGTAGCTGTGCTGCATCAGTTCATCGGCGTCGCGCCAGAGCAGCGGATAGGTGGTCAGCACGACGTCGTGCCCGGGGATTTCGGCGAAGCGGCTCTTGCGTTCCGGGCCGTGCAGCGAGAGCACCCGGAGGCCGGGGGCGAAGCGCGCCGCCTCGTGTTTCCAGTTGAAGATCAGCGAGGTCGGCAGGACGATCAGCGCCGGCCGGTCGAGGCGCCCGGCTTCCTTTTCGAGCAGCAGGTGGGCCAGCGTCTGCGCCGTCTTGCCGAGGCCCATGTCGTCGGCGAGGATGCCCGAGAGCTTCTGTTCGCGCAGGAACTGCAGCCAGGCCAGGCCTTCCTTCTGGTAGTCGCGCAATTCAAGTTGCAGGCCGGCCGGCGACGCGATGCTGGCGATGCCCTGGGCGGCGCGCAACTGGTCGGCGAGCGCCAGCATGTCGCTCTGGCCCTTGAACTGCCAGCGGCTGGTGTCGTTGAGTTCGGCCAGGCGTGGGGCGTCGAAGCGCGAAACGCGCAGGGTGTCGCCGCCGGAAAAGCCGTCGAAGAGGTCGATCAGCGTTGCCGCCAGCGGCTTGATGCGGCTGGCCGGGACGCGGATGCGCTGGCGCAGCGGGGTTTGCAGCTCGACCGGTTCGTCGTCGGCAATCGCCTCGATCTGGGCGCTATCCAGCCAGCGTCCGTCGCGGCGGAACAATGCGGCAAGCAGCGGCGCCAGCGCCAGGCGCTCGCCATCGACGATGATGCCCATGTCGAGCGCGAACCAGCCGTTGTCGGATTCGACAAGATCGGCTTCCCAGCCATCGACTTCCAGCAGGTGGTGGCGGAATTCTTCGGGGTGCTCGATCTGCCAGCCGGCGGCGCGCAGCGCATCGCGGCCCTCCTGCATGAAAGTGGTCCACGCCCCTTCGCTGGCCAGGCCGTAGACACCGTCCGGTGGTCGGCCGAAGGTGTCGAGCGTGTGCGACGGAATCTTCTCGAAGCCGGCTGCGGTCAACGCCTGCAAAGCACGCATTTCCGCATCGGAGCGCCGCTTCAGGTGTACGGTTTCGCCCTCCGGCAGGGTCACGAACTCATGGCGTTCGTCGGGGCGGACGTCGACATCGGCGTAGCGGAACAGCGGCCGCGCGACATCGAAGAAATCGCCGGCAAAGCTGGCGCCATAGCCGCGCCACGCCCGGTTGCCGTGGGTCGGCACGGTGTCGAGCTGCAAGATCGGCTGCAAGGGCGCGTCGACCGTGCGCAGCCGGGTGGTCGCGTCTTCGGCCGGTTTGGGCAGATCGGGCGCCAGTTCGTCCAGCGTCTGGGCGACGACGGCGGCTTCCTTGGCCGACAGCGGCGGCAGGCTGAACAGGCGGGCGATGACCGCCGGGTTGCCGGCGACTTCGAGCGGGCCGGCATCGCCTTCGGCAAGGTCGATGTACCACGGCGGTTGCACCGGCACGATCAGCGCCGCAGCCGGTTGGGCGACCAGCAGCGGCCGTTGCAGGCCGCGTGCGTCAACGCGCCAGCCGACCGTGGCCGGGCGCGGCGCGCCTTCGCTCAGGGGCAGGCCGTCGCCATTGTCGGCATAGAAACGGCCGCTTTCAGTCAGGCGTTTCAGGGTTTCGGCGCCGTGCTTGGGGCCGAGTCCGAAGGCGCGCAGCCCGGTTTCGTGCAGGCGGTCGGCCCACAGCGGGCGCAGGATGCCGAGGTCGGCCTCGCTGACGAACTGCGGCGGATTGATGAGTGCGCGCTCGACGTTCCACCACTCTTCGGCGCTGTCGGGGAATTTGCCCTTGGCGATCTCGACGCCGAAATGGCGCTGATCGGGCGTCCATTTCAGCATGTAGAAAAGTTGCTGACGGATGCCGGATGGTCGCGCTTTCTTCTTGGCGACGGCAATCGACGCGCGGCGCAGGTCTTCGACCCATGACAGCACGCCGGGGCTGACGCGATCGGGGGCGTTGCGTTCCTCAAGGGCACGCAGCAGCATCGCGGCGACGTGCTTGCAATGACCGCCGACCGGGCAGGTGCAGGCGCTGACCAGGGTCTGGAAGCCCTGTTTGCCGGTCGATAGCTTGGCCATCGCCACGTAGGGCTTGCGCGCGCTGCCGGGCACCACGGCGCGGATGAATTCCGGCGCGATCTCCAGATCCTGGACGACTTCGAGGTAGGCACGCGCCTTGTCCAGTTCGCGCTGGCCGAGCCAGTCGCGCAGGTGCTTCTCCGTGTAGGAATCTAGTGTGGGTGGCAACATCGGCGAATCAGGTGAGCAGCAGTCCGATGACGGTCGCCAGCAGCAGCGCGATGATCGCCAGCCAGCGGTTCTGCTGCTGCTGCGAGACGATCAGCCGTTCGAACAGCGGCTGCAGATCGGCCGCCGGCTCGCGCACCAGCGACTGGTGCACGAGGCGCGGCAGCTGCGGCAGGGTGCGCGCCAGGTAGGGCGCTTCCTGCTCGAAGGTACGCACCAGCCCGCGCCAGCCGACCTGTTCGCTCATCCAGCGTTCGAGGAAAGGCTTGGCGGTCTTCCACAGGTCGAGTTCAGGATCGAGCTGGCGGCCGAGGCCCTCGATGTTGAGCAGCGTTTTTTGCAGCATGACCAGTTGCGGCTGGATCTCGACATTGAAGCGGCGCGAGGTCTGGAACAGGCGCAGCAGCACCTTGCCGAAGGAAATATCCTTCAGCGGGCGGTCGAAAATCGGTTCGCAGACGGCGCGGATGGCGGCCTCGAATTCATCGACCCGCGTTTCCTTGGGCGCCCAGCCGGATTCGATGTGCGCCTCGGCGACGCGTTTGTAGTCGCGGCGGAAGAAGGCGAGGAAGTTCTGCGCCAGGTAATTCTTGTCGGAATCGGTCAGCGTGCCGACGATGCCGAAATCGAGCGCGATGTAGCGGCCGTCGGGGGCGACGAAAATGTTGCCGGGGTGCATGTCGGCATGGAAGAAGCCGTCGCGGAAGACCTGGGTGAAGAAGATTTCGACGCCGGCCGCGGAAAGCCGGGAAAGATCGATGCCGTCGGCGCGCAACTTGTCGATCTGCGAGATCGGCGTGCCCTGCATGCGCTCCATGACCATCACCGTCGACGTGCAGAAATCCCAGTGAATCTCGGGTACGACCAGCAGCTGCGAATCGGTGAAGTTGCGCCGCAATTGCGAGGCATTGGCCGCCTCACGCATCAGGTCCAGTTCGTCGCGCAGGTATTTGGCGAATTCGGCGACCACCTCGCGCGGCTTCAGGCGCTTGCCGTCTTCCCACAGCTTTTCGAGCAGCAGCGCGAAATTGTCCATCAGCGCCAGGTCGTGTTCGATCACCGACAGCATGTTGGGGCGCAGGATCTTGACCGCTACCTCGTGGCTGCCGTCCTCGGCGCGCAGCGTGGCGAAATGCACTTGGGCAATCGATGCCGAGGCGATCGGCACCGGGTCGAACTCGGCGAAAACCTCGCTCGCCGGGCGGCCGCCGTAGGCCTTCTCGATCTCGGCCAGCGCCAGATGCGAGTCGAAGGGCGGCACGCGGTCCTGCAGCTTGGCCAGCTCGTCGGCGATGTCGGTCGGCATCAGGTCGCGCCGCGTCGACAGCACCTGGCCGAACTTGACGAAGATCGGCCCCAGCGCCTCCAGCGCCATGCGCAGCCGCACCGCGCGCGGCGCCGAGAGATCGCGCCAGAACTGCAGGGCGTTCGCCAGACGCACCAGACGACCGCTCGGCTCGTGTTCGAGCACCATTTCGTCGAGGCCGTAGCGGCTGGCGACGGCGGCGATCTTGAGCAGGCGGAAAAGGCGCATGGGTGGCAGGGGGCGGACTGGCCGGGGAAAAGCTAATCAAGCATGTTAACACGCAGGCGGAGAATTGGCCTGCACGACGTGGCTTCTTTGCGCTATGTGTTGCCCGGGTTTTGTGGTTCGAGAGTACGGTTCTCCCCTTGCGCTGGCCTCGCGCTTATTGACTTGGCATTGGCGGGCAAACAGAATGGCTGTCGGTCGAGCGCCAGCGAATGGAGGTATGGCTGTTGCGGTCGACTGGGAAAAAGCGGCCAAAACGGAAATGGCGCTGACCCCTTTGATTGATATGGAGACGGATGTGGCCGATGAAAAGAAGAGGTGCCAGACAGGAGAGGAGCGGCGCACAAATTACGGATATTGGCTGTTGAAGCGCCTCACTCTCCCTGCCCTGATTTCCCTGTTCTGCCTGAACGCTTGCGCGGGGCTGTTCGGATTCGGTGGTGACAGCTGGAAGGAGGAAGTCCTTTTGCACGACGGCCAGAAAATCATCGTCAAACGTTCGCAGACATACGGCGGCTGGGTCGAACCTGGGCAGGGCGGAACCGTCAAGGAGCACACCATCAGCTTCGAGATGCCGAAATCCGGCCGGTCGCTGACTTGGAAAAGCGAATATGGGCCGGAACTCGGGCGTACCAATTTCAACGCCTTGGCGCTGCACATCCAGGGCGACACTCCCTATCTCGTCGTTGAACCCAACCTGTGCCTTTCCTACAACAAATGGGGGCGGCCCAACCCGCCCTACGTCATCTTCAAACATGACGGGCAGGCCTGGCAAAGAATCGAACTTGCCGAATTCCCTGCTGAATTCAAACGCATTAACCTGATCGTGAATGACAGCCGGCAACGAGATATCAGGCGTGCTTCCAGCGAACTGGATTACGTCACGGCAGAAGGCGTCGATTCGATCAACCGTAGCCTGAGCCAACCCGAATACAACGCAATTTTGAGGGAGTCGATGGATATTAATCCTGGCTGGTGTACGGAAATGATCCGTACTGGAGATGGGTGGTCGGGATTGGGGCCGTTCATGAGACAGGGATCGCTTGATGTATGCCTCCAATACTGCGAGCGGGAAAAGGTTGCTGAACAAAACTGCCCTTGTAGCA